>Ga0115005_10001538_pt1 | contig 18316 bp, 14 predicted proteins | sample ArcOceMetagenome_FD_87163 | JGI IMG/M metagenome (GOLD analysis project Ga0115005, IMG submission 87163) | Marine eukaryotic phytoplankton communities from Arctic Ocean - Arctic Ocean - Greenland ARC118M Metagenome | ecosystem: Environmental > Aquatic > Marine > Oceanic | place: Arctic Ocean... | reverse complement strand
TTACTAGTCTTGGGGCAGTGAGCTCTCTTGGCTTATCATCCACAGGGTCGAGAGCAATGATAATGTTAACACTATCAATGTCATCCTTGGCGGCAACCATAAGGGATATCTTTGCTCCGAGAGAGTGGCCAACTATGTTGTACTTAGCTGGGAGGCTGGTGTTACCCTCCAAGGCGAGGAACTCTTGAACGACTTTGGCGACATCCTCAGCCATTTTTTCATGACTGCGACCAACGATTGGGAAAGGATTCATGTTTTCGAACCCGATGACGATTTGGTTTTGCTCGCCAAGCACATCATATGTGGAACTGTAATCCTCCAATTTGAGCATAGTTCCTGGGAGGAAAACAGTGATGCCAGTAGGTGTTCCTTCTGGTTTGAAGATCTGAACATCGAATTTTTTAATAAGAGCTGCCTCGGACATAATTGTTGTAACAAATGTTGTAAATATTGTAAATGTTGCGATGAACGCCATCTCAGGTTATGTTGCATGGGTTATGATTTTTATGACCTGAAGATAATCCTTGAGAATCTGATGAGTAGCGACGACTGAAGAGAGGTCTTGGAGGGGTCGTACAATAATTACCAATCTCGTACAGTGACTATTCTCGAATGAATCGCTCGAATAAATAAGAAAGAAAGGGGAAGAGGAATAATTTACCGATTGAGTGCACAAATTATCCCTATCGGAAATGGTATTCTTTTAAAATAATAAAACTTAAAAAATTGGGTATTGTAGGAAAACACGTCATCGTGCGATTGCTATCCACACAACCGCAAAAAAATATTAAGATTCATGCGATGCCACCGATACGATGTTGCCAACGTATTACATACCAATCCTGAAGTTTTTCTACAGAATACCAACTCTCTCCCTCCATAATAGTTCATTTTAAAACACATACTATCTACACTAAAATGAAATTCAGCACTGCTTCCGTTTTCGTTTGCTTGGCAACTGCTGCCAATGCCTTTGCTCCCAGTACCATCTCCACTGGTACTGGAACTTCATCTACTTCTTTGAGCGCATCTGAAGTTGCAAGAAACCCCAACTTTGCAAAATTGCAGGGAGGATACCTTTTCCCTGAGATTGGACGTCGTCGTACCGCCTACCTCGAGGAGAACCCCGATATGGCTGACCGTCTTATCTCTCTTGGAATTGGAGACACCACCCAGCCCATTCCTAAGCACATTCTTTCTGGACTTGTAGGAGGAGCAGAAAAGCTTGGAACCAAGGAAGGTTACTCTGGATACGGATCAGAGGCGGGATTTTTAGAATTGCGTGAGAAGATTGCTTCCGTCCTTTACAACGACCTCATCAGTGCGGATGAGGTCTTCGTCTCTGACGGAGCAAAGTGTGATATCATGCGTGTTCAGCAAATGTTTGGACCTGGAGTTGTCAGTGCTGTTCAGGATCCTTCTTACCCCGTATACGTCGATACCAGCGTTATGATGGGACAGACTGGAAACATCAACGAAGAGACCAGTCAGTACGATAACATTGTCTACATGCCCTGCACTGCTGAGAACGAATTCTTCCCCGATTACGCTTCTCTTCCCCGTGCCGATGTTGTATACTTTTGCTCGCCCAATAACCCCACTGGAGCTGCTGCCACCAAGGAACAGCTTACCGAGTTGGTCAACACATGTAAGGAGCGTGGATCTATTCTTGTATTTGATGCAGCTTATGCTCCCTTCATCCGCGATGAGAATATCCCCAAGTCCATCTTCGAGATTGAGGGTGCCAAGGATTGCGCTATTGAGGTCAACTCTTTCTCCAAGTACGCTGGGTTCACCGGTGTTCGTCTTGGATGGACTGTCATTCCCTCGGGTTTGAAGTTCGCTGATGGAACCCCCGTCAAGCAGGATTTCAACCGTGTCATGACCACCGCTTTCAACGGGGCTTCGAATATCGTCCAGGGAGGAGGATTGGCTTGTCTTGACCCCGAGGGTCAGGCTGAGATCAATACTCTTATCGATTACTACCTCGAAAATGCCAAGTTGTTGCAGGAAGCTATGACTAGTATTGGATTCAAGGTATTCGGGGGAGATAATGCACCGTATGTATTTATTCAGTTGCCAGAGGGAAAATCATCTTGGGATATGTTCAGTGAAATCTTGGAGAAGGCACAGGTTGTCACCATCCCTGGAGCTGGATTCGGACCTGGAGGAGAGGGATACTTGCGTTTGAGTGCTTTTGCATCAAGGGATAACATAGTTGAGGCTTGTGAGCGTCTCAAGAAGGCCATGGTCTAAAACTATTCATTCTGTTGTTGTTTAAAACAATGTCATGAAATTAATTAATAAGAAAAGTACACAGCCCTATATTTTTGAATACACGTACACTGCTTAGAAATTGTTTACGACAGCGCGCGCTATGGCTACTGTATGGTATAGGTAAAACCTCTGATGCCATTCTATTCAAATGAAGGATCTTTAGTACAACTCCCTCTCTCACTTGTTTATCCACTATTTCGTAGCTTCGCCAATGCACTCGATAAGAGGTCCATGCCAAAGCTGTCAATCTTACTGCTACTACTTGTGGTGCCAGACTTTGAAAGATATTCCGGGCTCTTGTTCACTTGAATTCCATTCATTATTTCCTCGATAGTAGTACTTGCATGGAGGGCAGCAGATGGTTTTCGTTTCTGCTTGTCGGCTCCTGTAGTACACGTCGTAGTACTACCCTTCTTACGAACAATCTTTGAAGATTGTTTTGATGCATCCACAAATTTCATTGGAACTGCATATGGATTTTTTGCTTTCTTTCGTTGCTTCTTTACTTTTGGTGTTTCTTTGCTGGTCAGCAGTTTTTGGTGCATGTTTAACAAGTGCATCAGAGGCTGATGGGGCGACTCAATGACTTCGTATGGTAACGGCATAAACTTGTTCCGATCAGATTCGAGTGCAACCTTCTTTGGTGGATCAACGATTGCAGGTGGAAGCGATGGGCCCTCCTGGAGAAACAGACCTCCAAGTGAGGAAGAAACCTTTTCTCTCGGATCTTTTTTATTGCGCATTTTACTATCTTTGTTGTAACCCAATGAGGAGGTCTTGGACATTGCTCGATGATTTCTACGTTCCTCGTTTCCTCCTCCTTCAAGAGCAGCAAACCCCAATCGTTCCAATTCGGTGTCCATCTGAATAGGCCGAGTGATCTGAAAAGAGGTGCTCACTAGTTTAGCATAAGCCAGAAAGCAACTTTCGCATACCTCGCATTTTCTGTGGAGAAAGAGTGGGTCTGATCTGTATCGTCTATAACCGTCAATCTTCAGGCGCTCGTGCAAATGCCGAATCACCGGAGGTATCGATATGGCTTCATCTTCTATTTGTGCATTGTCGTTTTCCCTCACTGTTCCAAAACCTACACCTCCAGCACTCTTTATTATATCTGCATGCGGTGGCCATGATGAAGAGTCCCTTGATATTGTCATTACTTGCTCAAAATGGGATATTATTGTCTTGTAAGGGACCGGGTGAAAGTTGTCTCCTGCATCGATTTTAGCGCATGATGGGCATGAATCAAATGTTTTTTTGTTAGACACCACAATGTTGGGATCATGATTTGCATTCTGAGATAGTTTGATGCTTGGAGATAACTTGATCACATTTTGAATATTCAGTGGTTCGCTTGGACCACTTCTCGACAAAGCTTCATGAGATGGTATATCTGAAATATATTCTGAGCTACCAGGCAAGGATCGTATGGAACTACTGTAGAGAACCCAAATCCTTTCCTTGCTATCAACTTTTAAATTCAGAACCATTCTTTTATCTTCTTTAGGATCCGATGTCCTTGCAACCGTCATGGCTGCCTCAGATATATCATTCAATACTTTATTGCTGAGTTCTCGCAGTCGACCAGGAAGAGCTTTCCCACGGATAGGCAACGAAGTACTATATACCTCAGGTCCTTCAAAGGTGACAGCTCTCTCATACATCCCAAACCTAGCATCGCGGAGATCTTGCTTTGTTTTCCGTCGCTCAAGGACACACAGTTTTGGTGCACATATTGCTCTTATTTGTGAATTATGCGTCCCTCCTCCAGCAGGATCGATGAAACGTTGCAGTATACCAGTCTGATTCTTTCTATCTTCATAAAGGAATTGATCTATTGGGACAGTCGGTGAGCATTATTCAGTTTCTTTGAATCATGAATTTATGGTATGCCATTGGTCAACAACTTACGAAGTCCTTCTTCGTTGAAATATTCGATACCACACGTATTAGCATGCGTTTGATCATCCACTCCAGTCGCTTCGCTGTCACCATCAGTATCGTCATTGGTATTCTTGTTGCCAAATGAACTCTGACGGTTACGACTAGAGCATTCTCTGGAGGCGATGAAGTACGCTACAATGTCATTGTTGGCATCCAAACGGCCTTTGTTCGTAGACCTAATTTTTCTCACAAAGACTTCTTCGATCTTTTCTACATTGACGTTTTGCTTCCGTTTCTGGAGAATCGAAGTTCGCCCCCCTCGCGTACTAGTGAAATACCATTGTAATGGCTGGCCCAACCGAAATATTACTGTGTCAGGGAGTCGAATCTGAATGCTAGACTTTGAGCCTCTTCCTTTTCCGTTTGTTCTGTTGACATTTTCCTTGTCTTCGCCTCTGTTTTTACTCCATAAATAATGGAAGAATGCAAATCGAATGCCGTCTCCTTGCAATGAAGGTGCGAAGAGATTGACCATCTTTATCACAATTTTTTTACTTGAATCACTTCAAGTTTTCATAAAGTCACAGCTTCAGGATTCAATGAACGCCGTGAGTCCTTTGTAACAACATCACTTTTAGTAAACGATGAATGAGTGGACAGGAGGAGAGAACAACAAAGATGGTGGAAGAAGGAGGCTGCGGAAAGCGAAAAGGAATCTCACTTGATCCTGAGACTAAAAGAAAAATTGCCCTCGTCAAAGCAGATCCATCCAAGTATCCTGCGGTGAGAAATACGAATTTTCTTCATTGTAATTTCAATACAGATTTCGCTTACATTGGCTACACGCTTTAACTTTGAACTTTGTCGACGACCAAACAGCCTAAACCTCCCTCATTGCCTTTGACAAACCCGACAATGTCCATGTCAAGGAGACTTTATGCCATTCAGCGATATATCTCAGCATTTGAATATAATTTCACTGGTCGCACATTTGTTTCATTGCGTCGTGATAAGGGGATGAGACACCTTGTTTATACAGCAAAAGTTCTCATGAGGGAGTGTTTGCCAATCCAGTGCGTTGAAGCGTTGTTCATAGGTGTCTACTTGACAAATGGATTCACAGATGTAAGTCGTTTTCACAAAATCTCCACTGGTGATGGAACAATTACTACAAAGTACAAACATAAAATCGAAACTTTCCACTGCCAAGCTTTAATGCATATGAAGTAAATGCTCACCAACACAAAATTAAGCTTCTCAGAATCCCAATCAGCTTCAGGAGCACAAACACTGAAGGAAAGGATTGTTATCACATAGTTCTTGGAGTCAGGTACAAGAAGAAATGGTGCGCGATTGGAATAAGTCGTTTGCAAAAGCTAATGTACAAACCTCTTCGTTACGGATCATTATTTGCTCTAATTCAGGAGTTCGACAAAAGCTACAAAGGTTATTATCATAGGTTGATTGATGTGAACTTGGGTCTGCCATTTTCGCACAACCATGTTTCAGAATCTCCATTGCAATGGAAATTAATGAGGCTGTCTTTCGAGACTGACAAGGAGTCAGATTGTCTAGATGCGATCACTCGGTATTGTAAAGATTGTCTTGTAATAATATCTTACTATGAAGCAACGGGTGGTTATCCTCAGTGGTGCGATGAGACATATAGATCAGGGCATATTTGATAACTCGTAACAATGATTGCCATTGGATTGCCATCTTAACATTTACGAAAAGTTCTGACGAAATAAAATCCAGATCCAATTTACTTTTGAAATAACTCAGAACTTGGTATAATAAAATAACCTTATCTTCAATCATCGGCAAGATGTACCAAATTTTTGGAAGAAGCCGTTACCGATATCACCGAAGCGATCTTGTTCCATTTGAAGCTGCTTCTGTTTCAATTCCTCGCACTGCTTCAAGAGAGTCTCTGCTTGAACTTTATTATCTTCGTCCTGTAGCTGCCTTTTCTTCCTCTCCACCTCTTCCATTTGTGAAATCATTTCGCGTTGCTTCTCAACCCAAAACTGTTCTCTTCTTTCTTCCTCCTCCTTTAAAAATATCTTTTCAGCCACGACTAACTCATTGTCATCACTAATTGATTTCAGAGTTTCTGTAGCAAACCCTTTAAAGTGATCTGGTCGAAATCTATGGTCTGAAACAGCACTTTTAGCATAGTCAGTATCTTCGCAGTAGAACGGGGATGTTATAGTACCTCTCGTTTCTTCATCGTCTATTTGTTTTTCATTCTGTTCTATTTCATTTCGCCTTTTCTGCCTATCTTCTGCTAGCTGTTTATTTTCCATCATCACTGAAATGTCCAAGTCTCGTCGGTGCCTTTCCTTCTCCTTGGCCATGTCGCAACGCATTCGATCCTCTTCAATGACATATTTTGAATATTCTCTCTTATCCTGTTGTTCCTCGTCAATCTTGTCATAAGTCTCCTTCATTCCCTGCGAGCACCAATTTCGAAGTTGTCGTTGTTGATCTTTCTTCCTATCATTATGTTCACGATCTTCACCATAAAAACATTGAAGGGAGGAGGGGCCGCAATGGTCTAAATCCAATGGATCTCCCTTGCCTAATGCATTATTTTTAGGCTGCAGCGCTTGCCGTGATAGAGTCTCGTTGACTTCTTGACGCTCCCGAAGAGCCGCCTCTTCTTTTGACCGCTCTTGTTCTTCGAGATATTCGAGGACTTCTTCCTGATGGATGGCTATAAACAAATGAAATGGAAGGCAAGCTCGTGAGAAAAGCAAAGGTTCGAAAGCTTATTAATACTTTTTCCAATCACTTTTCACATCAAGTATACGACGAACCTTCTTGAATCCCATCCTCTTTTTCAAGCATCATCAATCGATTTCTTTCCTCAACTTGTTGATCCAGAAACTCTTTGTCAATACCAATTGTGCGCTGCTTTGCATTCAAGAAACGCTCTGTGCGTTCTTGGAAACGCTGCCTCATTGCTAAGGCTCTGCCTTCTTCCTTTTCTAATTGATTATCCTATTTGTTTTGCACGATAAACATCATTTCAGTTTTCTGGGTATTCTTAAAATTGCGGCTGAATAAGGTTGGTACATACCTGGAGCTTGACCATTTTCCAAATTCTAGCACTGACTAAGTTGAAAGCGAAAATGAGGGTTCTTACCTCTTGGTGAAGGACGGCCGAGACTTGATTAAAAATTGATGGGCATTCATGACTGAAACAATAACGAAATCTCTTCCTCAAGGATTGAATCAATTCTCTCTTCCCCCTTCACCGCGATGATGTTCCTGTATTTCATATACTGTTGAAGTATCTTTCTCGCATTCGCGTTTTCGTCTTCTCGTTGTACAAATGTCATACACCATGTACGTACTTATTGAGCCTGTTAGCAGTGCTGGCGCCTGTACACATAGTCGGGCATCAAGCGTTCCACAGAGTAAAATTATAGCCATCAACCATTGCACGAGACAAAATGCCGGGCATCTTGATACCACGCTTGAAGAACTTAGTCAGTCTCATGTGCACGGTGGATGCTGACCGCATGCAATGAACAATGATTTCAAACAAACAAAATCTTGATTAAATCTTGCAGTGTGCATGATTTGGCCTGGCCGGCCGACTTTCATCACCATGATGTTAAGTCTTCCATAAAATCAAATCAATAAACGTTATTCGCGTCATGTGGCATCAGTCCAGCTCGATTCAAGATAGTGGGTTCATTAGGTATGATGACTCGTGCTGGCCGTGGCCTTTTCATTTTTCGTTGCAGCAAGAAAAATGTGTGGGGTTCAAGAGCTATTTAGCTCAATTTTAGCTGTTCCTCAATTTCCGAAAAGGCCTAATAACGTGTGCAAAATCAGAAAGGCACGTTTTCACCACAAACCCACAAAAGTGGCCACACGTTTTCACCATTAGTAGCACACTTTTCAGTAATGAAGACCGAACACTGCCCGAAGCAACAAACAAACTCAACCGATACAACGATGAGAAGATTAACCTATAACACTCACAATTTCCAAAAGCTCATTTTTCATCATGTTCCGGTACAAACTTAACAAGAAACGCAAGCATCTGCTTCAAAGGAGTACAAGCACCAGCAGCAGGACTTGTTTGGAACAGGATCAGCAGCAGCCCAACCAACAGCAAGCAGGCATACCCACCTCTTCTGATCAAGATCTCAATGTATCCGCTAGTTTACCTATTGCATACACCAGGCCTGTGAAGAGAGTCCGGTACGATTCTTCTGCCAGTGACTTTTCAGAATACTCTTACTGCTCCACCGAAACCGAAGACGACGACAAGCCAGCAACAACAAACAATAAACATTCCTCCTCCCCCCCAACAAGGATAACAAGTCTCAAGATGAATACACCTGCGAACCTCTCAGCGAACTCCTCAGCATACGTTTCTGAAGAAGAAAGTATCCAAAGGGTCGACAGTACTGATGCCCACTCACTTGATTCGGGAACTTCAAGTGCATCTGAAGATGCGGTCCTCACCAGCACCAAGACAACTCCACGAAGATCTTCATACATCCAGACTAAGAAGTCAGGCCGAATGACCTTTGATGATTACTTCGAACAAATCAAAACATTCAAAGAGGCACATGGACATATGAGAGTAACCCCAAAGTACGACAAGAAACTTGCGAACTGGGTTGCCGATATGAGAAACATTCGTCGCCAGAAAAACAAATGGTACGGAAGAAAGGTTACCGAAAAGCAATTGAAGTCCCTCGACGACTTGGGCTTCATCTGGAACCCAACCAAGGAGGCAGGCGGTGAAAAATCTTTTGAGTATCGCATTGAACAACTCAAGAAGTTCAAAGCAGAATATGGGCATCTTCGTGTCACCGTCAAGCAAGATAAGAATCTATCCTACTTTTGTAGCAATATCAGAGCCGCTCGTCGTCATGCTGGAAGAAAGCGCATCTTGAAAGTAACCAAGGAGCGTATCAAGGCATTAGATGATCTTGGTTTTGCATGGGAGCCGAAGCCAACTCAGGGTGACTTGGCATTTTGGAATCACATCAAGGAAATGAAAGCCTTCAAGGACAAGCACGGTCATGTTCACATTACTGCAAAATTGGACAAAAAGCTTGCCATCTTCTGCACCAACATGAGAAACGCTCGTCGCAAAACTCATACTACTAGAAGGCTTACTGAAGACAGGATCAAGGTACGTGAATGTCCCTCCATTTCATATGAATATCGTCAACAAATACATTGAAGAAACACAATCTTACGCTCTTCTTTGTGCTCCTTTTTATATATCATTAGGCTCTTGACGATCTTGACTTTATTTGGGATCCAGGACAAGACAGAACTCACACATCTTTCGAGGAACGGGTCGAGCAACTGAAAGCCTTCCAAGAAACTCATGGTCATTTAAGCGTCGCACCAAAAGACGACAAGAAGCTCTTCAACTTCTGCATTGGGATCCGCAAAGCTCGTCTCGACCCAGGCCGCGGCCGCATGGTCGTCACGGACGAAAAAATCAAAGTTCTGGATGCCATTGGATTTGGCTGGGACAACTCCTCTCAAGGCCAATACTTTGACGGGTGCTTTGATTCACTCAAGACTTTCAAAGAGAAGCATGGGCACCTTCGCGTGAATGCAGATTTTGATGAGAACCTTGCTGCTTTCTGCGAAAACATTCGAAATGCACGTAGACTTCTTGACAGATCTGGTAGATTGGGCTTTTCGGGGAGGATCAAAGAGCTCGATGAACTCGGCTTTGAATGGAATGCTCATACGTGTAGTTGAAGTGGCCGGGGCGACCGATTTTTATGATTTTATTATATGTATACAACAGTATTTTTAATTTGCAAGTAAATCCAATTTTCATTACATCTCTTGAATTACCAACTCTTTGTGTTCAAAATGTGTTTTGGGTTGTTTGTCGTTGTCTTCTAGAATTTTAGGTGAAAAATGCCACAACGGGACTCACACATTCAAAAAAAATAGAAATCGATCCCCGCGACCCGACCACCCGTAAGCTTCGATTTGACAGAAGAAATCAAGGAACAGTATGATTTCTATTCTGCATTCCATTATTAATACATACTGTCACCCATCCAGTCCTGCATTGCGGCACGGACACTAATATTTGGTAACTCATAAACTGCACTGTCACACAAGGAACCTTTAGAAACGGCAACACTCAATAATCGTCACTACACAAGGAGCTTGATTCAACCAAAAGCTTCGAAACGAACAGGATTATACCTATCATACCGTCGTGTACATAAAGCACACCCATAGTCTAGTCTCAATAAAAATAGCAATGTCGAGGAGAAGCAAACGCCTAAAACTACTGCACGAACAGTCAGCATCACCAACTTCAGTAAGGAAATTGAACGTTCATGAAGAAGAACCTATCGTCGGGCTCGACTCCGATCCTGAGGATGGTCTAGAGTTATGTGGCAGTTGGCTACCGGACGGAGTATGTTTCCACATCTACTCCTACGTCAGCAACGGGCACATCATCGCCAACCGCTATGCAGATGGCGTGGCCTCTCTAGTCCACAGCACCCGTATGGTCTCCCAGGACGTTCTCAAATCCGTTCAGAGGTATTTACGCCAGGCACCCCTGAAAATGCTCTTGCGCTATGGCGACGATGCGACACAAACACAGCGTCGCATTGATTGGGCTTGCAGGAATCGCGTGCACCTCGATGAATTATTTTTCGATGTTCCGCATCTGAATACCAAGGGACTGGAGAGGGTGGTGGATTTCAAGCGAATACTTCATACCTGCCAAACGACGAAATTACAAAAGTTAGGTTTAATCCTGCCCATGTACAACAACCTTTGCCATACATTCGAAACGTTACCTGATTCCCCCGGAAGAGAATTTCAAAATTTTGTGTTAATGAATACCCCCGGCGGCAGCGGTACAGATATTAATATCTCGGGTGTCAAGAAACTATCCCTCGCGTTCCATACCCAAGAATTTTTCCTACCCCTCTTGAAACGATACTCCAATTCTTTGGAAGAATTGGAGATCCGAATCTGTCGCCATGCCAAAAACCGTCCGGATGAACTGGTACTAGAGGACCTCAGCAAGGTCATTCAGGGCATGAAACATTTGAAGAAACTCAAGATTTGCAATTATGGAAAATTTGGAGCTGCCTCGATTCAAATCATGTCGACATCCTTGGAGGAAATTGATACAGGGAACTGCGACAATGGATTTTTTGTAGAAACCTGTGAATGCCCGTCTTTGAAGTCGTTTCGTTTCATGCATAGAGAACAGAGTAAAACTCATGTCGAAAGAAAGAATGGTTTAAAACTGAGAGTAGACGAATGGAGGAGCAAGGATACGAGTATTGTTGGCAAAATTGCCATGGACGAAATAAATACGACTTTGGGTTCGTGCAAAAACCTATTCGGATTCCGCTTTAGCAAAGGGATACATCTTCCACAGACTGTTAGGGTTAATACTCACTACACATAATGTTAATAAACATATAATTAGGGTATCATATATTGAATTCTTCTTTCGGTTGCAACTTGGTTGGTTGCAATTTCAAATTCTCAAAATAAAAATAAAACAAATAATGGAGATCTTATCCGTATCGGACTATTTAACCTCCTCCATACTATACTCTTGTCTTCCCCTTTCTTTCCGAAACGTTTTGATTGGATCCATCCACTCACTATTCATTCACCACCGATCCAAAATTACAAGCTTGTGACGCAATCTCAAATCGTCGTAGAAACTCATAACAAACGACAAATTTCCTGCCGGCGGTGAAACTTCATCCTCCTATCTATCATCCGTTGCTGCTTGTTTGTGGTGTTTGTGTGTCGACTAACGAAACGATTGACACCAGCCCTTCTCCGCCTGACGATAACTCTACCGGTACGATACTGCACACGGTAACTAGCATCAGGCACACCAACACTTACTCCTCACAACCACCAACACAACACTCCACAACACATATCTACGTTCTAACTTGTCTCCGTCTAGTTGCGTGAATTTAAATTTCAGACAAAGATGGATCAAGCACCTATAAAGATTGGCCAGTATGTGCTTGGCAAAAATCTTGGAATTGGAGCCTTTGGAAAGGTTAGTTAGTTGTGATTTGATGTTCATTCATTCATGATGATGATGGAGAGAGACATTCAAGTTGGTGACATTTCCCCTTGCCTTGTAGGTGCATTATGTTGGATATTTTAAGGGAGGTAGTTTGGTTGGGGTTTTCAATAAAGTTTATTGGATCTGATCTAATTGGCACATCATGGAGTAAAGTTTGAAAGTGCCAGTGGCAGGCTGGCACTAAAGTCTTTTAGATGGTGTTAGAACAGCGTGACAACCACCGTCTCTCGAAAAGTGTATGGCGTTAGAGGAACTGAGCGGATCATTCGGAATACATTCTTACAGTCGGGGCGTGTCACACTTGGGCAGGTGACACATGTCATGTCTTTTTTGTTTTATTTTATAATCATCTGACACCCTTGTTCCCTTCTTTTATATGTGGTATTTTCTATTCTCTGCTCCCTGCTCTCTGCCTCATGCCATTCCAATATCATATCAATACCAATACGATCCATCCAAATGTTATGTTATCTATCCAACAATGAATGATAATGATTACAGGTAAAACTTGCAACACATACAGTCACAGGACACAAAGTGGCAGTCAAGATCCTCAACAAAGCTAAAATTAAACAACTCGGAATGGAAGAAAAAGTCCAGCGCGAAATTAATATCCTTCACCTCTGCACACACCCACACATTATCCGCCTCTACGAAGTCATCGATACCCCCACCGATATATTCCTCGTCAACGAATATGTGTCCGGGGGAGAACTCTTCGACTACATTGTTTCCAAAGGCCGCCTTTCCTCCGACGAAGCGAGGAATTTCTTCCATCAGATTGTATCCGGTGTCGAATATTGCCATTTTCAAAAAATCGTTCATCGCGATCTCAAGCCGGAGAACCTCTTGCTGGATTCCAATCTCAATATCAAAATTGCCGATTTCGGTCTCAGCAACCTCATGAGAGACGGGGACTTTCTCAGAACCAGCTGCGGAAGTCCGAATTATGCCGCTCCAGAAGTCATTAGCGGGCACCTATACGCCGGACCCGAGGTAGACGTCTGGTCCTGCGGAGTCATCCTCTACGCCCTCCTCTGTGGCAGTCTCCCCTTTGACGATGAATCCATCCCCAACCTATTTAAAAAGATCAAGTCTGGAATGTACAGTCTGCCATCGCACTTGTCGCAGCTAGCGAGGAACCTTATTCCCAGGATGTTGGAGGTGGACCCCATGAAACGAATTACCATTCCTGAAATTCGCTTGCATCCCTGGTTTCAGCATAAGTTGCCGCCTTATTTGAGGCATCCGCCTGATCTCATGGAGAAGCAGGAGAGGGTGGTCGATCCGCAGGTCATTGATGAAGTTATGAAGCTTCCTTTTCACAAAGCCTATGACAACTTGACTGTCGGCGACATCAACGGTGGTGATGGAAACCCAAATAGTAACAATTTAGCAAATAACCGGCCGCAGCATCCTCACATTACGAGAGAACTCGTGGAAGCTGCCGCGGCGTTGGAGGACAGTCGCGAGGATGATGCACCCAAGTTTGTAAGGGATCTTCGTGTCGCCTACGAGCTTATTCTGGATCACAAGCATACCCGTCTACGTGTGATGGAAGTCGCCCGTGCGATACAGGAGGCTGCGAGTGCTACACCCCCCGCATTCAGTCCGGGCGCCTCGCGGGGTGCCAGTCCGGGAAGAAGCGGATACAGCAGTCGGGGGAGTTACGTGATCCAAAACTCCAATTCGCCCAGTGTGCAGAGCATGGATCCTCATGCGAGGATGGTGGAGGATGCGGCGAATGCATTGATAAAGAGCGGTCAGGGTCATGCGAGTAATAGTCAGAATAAGATGGCTCTGAATACGTCGCAGCATCAGCATCAATATATTGCCCCGCCTACGCTTCAAATGCCGGGGAATGCGAGTGGGACCTCGACGCCTGTGGTTCAAATGCAATCGTCTATTCCTGGTAATGTTGGGATGATTGCGCAGCATCAGCATGGACGAAGAAATAGGCGTTGGTACCTTGGTATTCAAAGTAAGAAGGATCCTGCTCACGTCATGACGGAGGTTTATAAGGCATTGATGTCGTTAGGGTGTGATTGGCTCCAACTCTCGTCGTATCGGATCAAATGCCGGTGGAGACCCAATAACACCCAATCGGAGCGGATGATGAATTCTTCCATGCCTCAACCGATGGCTGGTGGAGAAACTCCTGACGCAGCTTGGAGCCAGCAGAATATGCAGGGTGATAAGAATGTCAGTGACATGGCTATAGACGAGGATGGTGGTGCGCAAGGAGGGAATATCAATATGGGAGGAAGAGAACAGAAGATGAAGGTTATCACCGGGAGTGATGGCCACTTCATGCAAGTGCCAAATTTAAATACACCAGAGTACTGCATCAAAATCGGGCTCACTTTATACAAGGTCCAACAGAACATCTATCTGCTTGACTTTCAGAAGATGACCGGGGACGCATTTTCCTTCATGACTCTCTGTGCCAATATTATTACCGAATTGAAGACGCTCAGTGCTGCTAGTAAGAAGCAACAGCAACTTCTTGCTCAGCAGCAGGCTGGTTTGGCTCAACAGCATGCTGCAATGCAGCATGCCGCGGCCGGTGGAATTCCTGGTGGACAACGTTGATCAATGTAATGTAATTGCGATTGCTTGTTGGAAATGGAGAATGGGTGAAATATCTCGGTCCTCTGTTTTATGTTTGCGCTATAAATTCAGTAACATCATTCTCATTTTTAAACTTTACGTGAACGTGTAGACAAATTGAAATGTAAGAGGGAGGGCTAGTAGCTAGAATGGCATTTACATCACTAGAGGACTAGAAAGTCTAGATTTGCAACTACGAGTGAGTAGTCGCCTTGGGGGAATTCTTGAACACAAATGCACAAACAGCACTTATTCATTCAAAATAATAATCACTTTGTATTGACAGATTGTAACTAGATTTATGTTCCACCAAGTATGATGCTACGTGTACACATACCTCCTCAAGATTATTATATGTGAGAGGTTGCGCTGATAGGAACGCCGTCAAGAGGCTTTGGAATGATACTTGCGGGCTTCCAACGAATCGTGTTATGCTCAGCCGATCCATCACCCAGCAGCTCAAACCTATCTATTCTGCGAGCCAGTATTGATAAGAAAACTCTCATTTCCGCCATGGCCAGGGATGCTCCTATACATCTCCGGGAACCAGTACCGAAGGGCATGAAATCCTCCCCTGGTTTCGTTTCAGCGTCAAGCCATCGCTCAGGTATAAAATCAACTAGAGGATTCATGGATGTGCTGGATGGTATCTTTGGATCCAATTCATGAGTAAGCCGAATATTACAAAATACATTTGCTCCTTTTGGGATTTGCTTCCCATCTAGAATGACTGCTTCCTCGGCACTCCGCAGGTTTACACCCGAAAGAGGTACTATTCGCATTGTCTCTTTTATGACTGCCTCCAGATAAGTGCAATCGTCCAAAAACTTCTTTGTTATCTTTGTGCTGCCGTGAGTAAAAATTAGCTCTCGCTGCTCCTGTACCAATTTCTCAAAAATGTGCGGATGCAAGCCAAGGAAAAACACGGCGGACGCCAATGTGGATGCTGTGGTCTCTGTACCAGCCACTAGCAGAATAAGCGCATTTTCTATAATATCATCATGGCTGAGTTTCTTATTCGAGTTCGAGTCTTCGTCAGAAGAAAACACCATTGCGCTCAGAGTAGATCCGTCGGGTCCGTTTTTCTCCAAGTATGCTATTTTTTCCTCGATTTTGGATACCAGATACTTGCGTGCTCTGTAGGGAGCACGCAGTGTCATCCCGGGTAGATTCAAATAGGCCGAAATACTGAAAACCCCAGATACATACCTCTCCACCGCCTTTTGAAAGCGTTGAATCTCTTCCTCATCTTCCTGCAAGTTGAGCCCGATGATTTGTCTCCATGCAATGTCCAACGTAAAGCTCTCGCATATGTCTTCCATGTTTGCAGTTTCCCTATTCTTGATCCTCGATATTTGCTGGTTGGCAGCTTGCACAATTTTTGCCATTCCATCTTGGACGGCATGCGGCGTAAAAGCAGCTCCCACCAGATGCCGAAGAAACTGATGCCTTTTCCTGTCTTTTTCAAACATGATGCTATTGGCCGAAAAGAGCGACTGCCGCTTCTTCTTCTTGCCTTTCTTATTCTTGGAACTGGATTCAGATGCCCCGCCACCGGAATCCAATGCCGCAATGTTGAATGTCTTACTTTGCAGCACGGCATTGACATTTTTGGACCCAGAGACTGATACTACCGGCTTACCCATGAAGTAAAATCTCCAGATACGGGGATGGCCCAGCTTGGCGGATGTTTTGCTGTAAAAGTATTCTGGACCTTTCGTTCGCGACCCCGCCAGAATGTTATTGCCGAGAAAGGGACAGCCCAGTGGTGCGATTTCTGGCAGAGGTGGCGCTGCGTTGGCATTCGGGTCATAATTCTTCGATGCGTGTAGTCCGGGCCAAAAGAAGCGTCGCAGATGATAGGAGATGAATTTTATGAATGATTGGATTATATTCCGACTTCTTGAGTTGGTATCCTCATTGAGAGAGGAGTCGTGGGCAAAAATAAGATTGCGTCTTTGCCTTTGATGCTTTGATGAAATATCCATTTTATTCACGATCGATCTCTGAGGTGGGGGAGTGTACACATACATCGTTCTTGTGGATACCCATGCATCAGTTTCTTGAACCAACAGAATCCACAGAAAAAGATATGCAGAATAACGAGGAGTCGTCAGGGACTTCATGTTGGAATCGGATGCAGCGGATGCAGAGATCGCTTTTTACTATTCACAGGAAGAGCTATATCACTCTCCTATTCACAGAAATACGGATGGATTAAAATATTGCAGGTTCAAGGTGGGACACGAGATTGATTTGTGTAAGTCGCTTAGACTGTAGCGTAGTGTAGCTTATTAATAATAAAGATTTGAATGCACCATCAATCAACCATCAGTTCCGTTCAACGATCCCTAAAAAAAATGATGGAAGAATTGAGAATAGAACGACTTTTACAGATGGCGCTTGATGGGGGGTGAAGAACACCCTCATCAAAGACACTTCAAAGACAAGGAACAAAATAAGACCTGCGCACATTCATTCCGCATTTATTCAACGTATCGTATTTGCACCATCAAACAATCACAACAAAGAATCCAAACCATGACAGAACCTTTCCTCACAACACTACTTGACATTTCTATTGGTGATGAGATTGTAGGGCGTTATAATTTTGGGGATTTTGTGGATGGAGAGGACGGATTTTTCTACGGCATTCCCTGCGATGCTCGCCGCGTGGTCAAATTCAATCCTGTCGACAACTCATTGACGGAGATTGGACCTGATCTCGGTGATGGTGAAATGAAGTGGGAGTGTGGTGTACGAGCCAACACCGGTAGCATCTACTGTGCACCTTACTGCGCCGATCACATGCTCAAAATAAATACCAATGATGGCACAGTGGAAACACTTGACGATGTACGACTGCCAGAGACCGGTGAATTCTTGTGGGCATCAGGGGCACTTGCAGCAGACAACAATATCTATTATATGCCTACCGATGCCCGTCGCATCATGAAACTTAATCCCGATAATGATTCACTCTACAGCGTCGGGGATGATCTCGGAGGAGGATTTACAAAGTACAGTGGAACGGTGGTCGGAAATGATGATTACGTGTACGGCGTACCATATAAGTCCAAATGCATCATCAAGCTTGACCCGACCAATCCGGACACAACATCTACTGTAGGGGTGGAAGCTGAGAGATGGTTCAATTGTAGGAATGGTGTATTGGGTTGTGGCGGTGACATCTACTCTGTGAATAGAGTTGGTCAAGTATTACATGTTGATACAACGAGCAATGACTATACCTGGATTGGGGATCCAATTCATGATTCAAGAAATGGACTGGGATGGGGTGACCCCATTATTGGAGTTGATAAGTGTATTTATTGGCCTCCTTCTCATGCCAATCGTGTACTCAAATTTGACCCCGAGACACAACAATTGCCATCGCTCGTGGGGGATGACCTGGGTGAAGAAGGTTCCAAATGGCACCAGGAGGGTGGA
>Ga0115005_10001534_pt1 | contig 18357 bp, 12 predicted proteins | sample ArcOceMetagenome_FD_87163 | JGI IMG/M metagenome (GOLD analysis project Ga0115005, IMG submission 87163) | Marine eukaryotic phytoplankton communities from Arctic Ocean - Arctic Ocean - Greenland ARC118M Metagenome | ecosystem: Environmental > Aquatic > Marine > Oceanic | place: Arctic Ocean... | reverse complement strand
GTGAGACGGATAATGATGGCCGTTTTAAAAACTGGGCGCTAGTCGATGATGGCGGCTTCCCTACAGGCATTTACAACCTGAGATTTCACTGCAAGCCGTATTTAATCGAAACCCACGGCAGCAGTTTTTACCCACATATTGATATCACGTTTGAACTTACTGAGAATGGCGGCCACTATCACGTGCCATTGCTTATTTCTCCCTTTGGGTTCAGCAGCTACAGAGGCAGCTAGTATATATGCAGCTTTTTCGTGCAAGCATTGCGCACTTTCCAAAACAAACTACTCAGTTCGACAATGACATCGCTATTTTTAAAGACGGTGGTTTGTTAGTTAATGACAGCGAAATACAAGACATTGGCGAATTTCACGTAATAGCTGAGCGCTATCCAGCCGCCACTGTGACCGACTTTTCGGGCAAATGGATATTACCGGGTTTAATAGACAGTCACCTGCATTATCCTCAAACCCAGAGCATTGCTCACTATGGAGAACAGCTGTTGAGCTGGCTCGAAAACTACACGTTTCCCACAGAGATACAGTTTGCAGATAGTGCACACGCCACAACAATAGCCAACGTTTTTTTAAACCAGCTATTGAGAAATGGCACCACCACTGGTTTTGTTTTTACCACCGTACATAAGGAAAGCTGCCATGCACTATTTAGCGCAGCGAGTGAGATTGATATGGCGATTGTGGCAGGCAAAGTGTGTATGGACAGAAACTGCCCTAGCGAGCTTCGCGACAACGCTGAAACTGCCCAAGCAGATAGTGCGCAGCTCATAGAAACTTGGCACAACAAAGGCCGTAGCCGTTATGCACTAACCCCTCGTTTCGCCCCCACCAGCACAGAAGCCCAACTTGCTGCGCTAGGTGAACTTGCCGAGCAGTATTCCGACGTTTTTATTCAAACGCATTTATCTGAAAATTTAGATGAGATTGCGTGGGTAAAAAGCTTGTTCCCTCAAGCTGATGGTTATTTAGATGTCTATGACAAATATAACTTAGTGCGGGAGCGTTCCGTTTTCGGACACGGTATTCACCTTACGCCAACTGAATGGGCGCGATTAGGTGAAAGTGGTGCAACTATTGCCTTTTGCCCAACATCGAACTTATTTTTAGGCAGCGGCCTTTTTGATATGACCGCGGCACGGGCGAATAATGTTCATGTTGCTATGGCTACCGATGTAGGCGCGGGTACTACATTTAATATGTTTAAAACCTATGGCGACGCCTATAAGGTTAGTCAATTACGTAATGAGCCTATCAGCCCGTTAGAAGGATTTTACCTGATGACTCAAGGTGCCGCCGTGGCTCATGCCCTTGATCATGAAATAGGCAATTTAAACCCAGGGTCTACGGCCGATTTTATTGTTGTTGAGCCGAGGTTCGATGAATTGACGCGCTTAAGAATAAAAGAAGACGCTGAGTTTGATGACGTGTTTTTTGCGTTGAGTATTTTAGGTGACGACCGTGCTATCGACCAAACGTGGTTAAACGGTACCTGCCGCTATAAAAAAGAAGATTAAAGTAACAGGCTACAGTAGGGCTTTATACCCTAAATAAGGAGAATAATAATGCCGTGGCTAGATTGGATTAGTTTATTTGTACGTTGGTTTCACGTCATCGCAGGTGTGGCGTGGATTGGCGCGTCGTTTTACTTTATTTGGCTAGACAATAACTTACGTACGCCACCAAAGTGGAAGCAAGACAAGGGGATTAAAGGCGATTTATGGGCTATTCATGGCGGAGGATTTTACGAAGTTGCTAAATACGCTTATGGCCCAGAGAAAATGCCCGAGACCCTGCATTGGTTTAAATGGGAAGCCTATACGACTTGGCTATCGGGCTTCGCCCTTCTCATTATCGTTTACTACTTTGGAGCCAGCGCCTATCTTATCGACCCATCGGTCAATGCCATGTCGCCAGCCACGGCAATATCTTTGGGGTTAGGGTTAATCTTTGGTGGTCTAGCCTTGTACGAGCTTGCCTGTCGTAGTCCGTTGGCGAAATATCCACTCACCTTCGGCATTGGATTAGTTGCGCTTATTTGCGTTGTTAGCTACCTGTCTACTCAGTGGTTTAGCGGTCGCGGCGCCTATATCCACGTGGGTGCACTTATCGGCACTATTATGGCTGGTAACGTGTTTTTTAATATTATGCCGAACCAGCGCAAGATGGTGGCAGCGGTAGCAGATAAAAAAGACATTGACCCAAGCTGGGGAGCAAGCGCTAAATTGCGCTCGGTGCATAATAACTATTTCACCTTACCCCTGCTTTTTATCATGATTTCCAATCACTATCCCATGACTTACCAGCACCCACAAAATTGGCTGGTACTTATTGCCATCATGGCGACAGCTGCGTGGATAAGACATTTCTTTAATTTGCGTCACGTGGGCACCACTAAACCAAGTATTTTAGTTTCTGGTGCAGCAGCGATGCTCGCGATAGCACTGTGGGTGTCTTGGCCGCAATCATCTTTAGAGACAACGTTTAGTCATGAAACTGCCCATTCGCCGAATAATGCTGAGGTCGATGCAATGCACACCTCATCTAATCGAGATGGAATGAGCAATGAAAGCGGTGACTTACACACTAGCATGGTGATTAGTGATGAGAGGGTGGCAAGTTTGGTAGCAACGCACTGTGTGAGCTGTCATTCACGAACGCCAACAGATGATATCTTCAAAGTTGCACCATTGGGCGTGGTGCTAGATACATGGGAAGACATTGAGCGGTTTGCACCGCAGCTGGTTCGCAGAACCACGGTGACCAAGGATATGCCGTTTTTAAACAAAACCCAGATGACTGATGCCGAGCGTCAGGACATCGCTACATGGTTTGCACAGAAACGATAGGCTCACCGAAAAGCGGTATAGGCACGCTCTACTTACCTATACCGCTTTATCAATTATTGCTTCGGCTTGCCGACAGTGCTTTTTTCCATACATTTCCTCGTCAGCTCGGTCCAACCACTCCTGAACCGAAGTTATATCTTCGTGCCACTCGACCCAACCCACGCTATATTCGATAGGGACAACTTCGCTTTCGCTTACCTTTATTTGAAACTTGCACTGTGCAGCTCGTTCAAAAAATGCTTCTGCTTCCTTCCCACTTGTTCCATAGAGCAAAATAACGAACTCATCGCCACCAATACGGCCAAACCGGTCACTATCCCTCAGTAGCCGGCTCATTGACTCTGAGAATGTGACTAAGGCCTTATCTCCAAGTTTGTGACCGTACTTATCGTTTATTTCTTTAAATTTATTAAGGTCTATATACACAAGGGTGGAGGTTTGTTGACCTCTATCCATTCGCGCTATCTCATCACTTAACTGACTAAAAATTTCTCGTCTGTTGGCCAGCCCTGTGAGGGAGTCAGTTTTTGAAAGGTGCTCTAGCTTGGTTACAGCACTCATTAGCGCTTGCTGTTGAACTTTTTCTCTCGTTATATCATCTGCCGTACCCAGAATACGGGATTCTCTTTCTCTATCATCGAATAAAAGACTTCCTCTATCATGAAGGTACTTTATTTCACCTTTCGAGTCATAGATCCGGTATTGAATATCCCAATTTTGAAGTGGTCGACGGTTGAATACGTTTAACACTCTGGCTTTGTCATCTTCGTGAACATAATCGAGAAACCGCATTGGATGGCAGTATAGTTCGTACTCATTGCGACCAAAAATGTTCTCATAGCCATCATTGACGTACTGCATTTTGCTAAGGTCGGGCGTGGCCACCCATATGAAGGTTCTATCTGAAAAAGCGCTGACTATTTTGCTAAATAATGCATCGATTTGAAAAAGCTCTGACTGAATACGCTTTTTATCGTCGATATCTTCAACCACTGAAATGAAATAATCGGGGTTGTTACTTTTATCTCTGACAAGAGAAACTGTGAGCTGCGCCCACACATATTCGCCGTCTCGCCTTATGTAACGTTTTTCTAGCGAATAGGTGTCAATGTTACCTTTCAATAAATTTTCAAGGTAATCGAGATCTTCATCTAAATATTCTGGTGCGGTTAACTCTTGAAAAGTAAGTTTTGTAAGCTCTTTTTCAGCGTACCCCAAGAAATCACAAAGTTTCTTGTTAACACGTATAAAGCTTCCGTCAATACTTACGTGGGCTAACCCCACAGGACAGAAGTGAAAAGTCTTTTCAAACATGGGGCTTAGCCCCCTTACGTGATTGCATTCCATCGCCTCTTAAGTGAGTAATCACACAATATGATCACAGCTTATACTTTCGTATAACTAATTATAGATTAGTTTTATTTTTCCGCTAAAAAATGTCCCTAAGAAAAAGGCTTAGATATGTTTTATAGAATCTGGCCTTTCAAGTAGGCCTAAAAGAAGCGGTGCATCACGAACGCACCGCATAGGCATTCGTTTTAATTATCTGAGTGACTTTCAGACCACACGCGAAGCTGTTCGAGTATGTCTAACGCAGAGCGACCAAATTCAGTAAGACTATAAGTGACAGCAATGGGTCGGGTATCAATAACGCTGCGCAAAACCATCCCATTGTTTTCAAGTTCTTTTAGGCGCTGATCGATCATTTTACGGCTTGCACCACCTAGCATTCTGCACAAGTCGTTAAAGCGAACCGGTTCATCTTTAAGATGATAGATGATTGAGCCTGTCCACTTTCCACCTATTAACCGCATTCCACGCTCAATAGCACAGGGTTCAGTACACGTATTTAGTACCGTTTTTTTACCCTTGGCATCTGTTTTAATCTCAGTTTTCATTCATGTCCTTTAAAAGAGCGACCAGTAACCAAAAGTATACTAATTGCTAAATTAAACAAGGTTACTAAACTATACCATGCTTAGAAGCTAACCCAAAGGCTAGCTCCTTTCGCATTTTAGCCTTGTGTTTTTTAAAAGGTTCATGCCTGACGCGCAACTTAAAACCCTATTACACATATTTTTTTTGAGCTTTGAAACCCTCGCAAGCATCGCAAAATAGATCTTTTCAGAAGCTTTGCGAGTAAGGGTTTCCAATACACCAACTTAATGTTGAAGCTTAGCTTTGCCCTAAAACGGCGTTGTTTGTGAATAAACACAGGTAAAGACGAAAAATTTAGCATTAAGCACTATAGTAATTCGGTATGCCAAGCGGGCTAATCAAACCTTTCTTGGTGAGACTGTCTGTAACTCTAACTACTCGGTAATAACGACCATGATTGAATTTATATTGAATGGAAATAAAGTGCAGACGGATGCTGCCGCAGATACCCCACTTGTATGGGTAATACGAGACGAATTTGGGCTTAAAGGAACGAAGTTTGGGTGTGGTGTTGCCATGTGCGGAGTTTGCACTGTTCATATTGATGGTAACGCAATTCGTTCATGCTCATATCCGGTTTCCGCGGCCAATGGCAAAGAAGTCAGTACCATAGAAAGCTTGAATGGCGAGCACCCACTTCAGTCTGCTTGGGTCGAAGAGCAGGTTCCCCAATGTGGCTACTGTCAATCTGGTCAAATTATGCAGGCTGCAACCCTTCTTAAAAGCAACCCTAACCCGACAGACGAAGAAATTGTCAACCATATGAATTCAAATTACTGTCGCTGCATGGCCTATACGCGGATTAAAAAAGCAATTAAACGCGCCGCAACCTCTTCTGTAGAATATTTTGACCCAAACGCATCGAAAAAAGGTGAAAACGCATGAGCATAAAAGATATTTCTAAAGAAAAGAAAGACATGGTTAGCCTTTCTCGCCGCTCTTTTATGGTAGGGTCGGTGAAAACTTCATTACTCATGGCTTTTGGTGCTTCAGCCCTCCCTTCCTTGTTATCTGCAAAAGAAGCGCTAGCATCAAAAACCTTTGCGCCTAATATATGGTTTGAAATGGACACCACCGGCAAGGTAATAGTGAACATTGCTAAAGCAGAAATGGGTCAGCATGTTGGCACAGCCATCGCTCGAATCTTAGCTGACGAACTGGAATGCGACTGGAATAAAGTTGCTATTGTTCACGTTGATACAGATCCGAAGTGGGGCTATATGGTCACAGGCGGCTCTTGGTCAGTTTTTCAAACCTATAAACCCATGTCTCAAGCTGGCGCTGCCGGCCGGCAAGTGTTAGTTCGCGCGGGTGCTGAACTGCTTGGAGTTTCAGAGTCTAGCTGTGAAGCAAAGTCAGGGTTTATCGTATCTGGGAGCAAGAAGATAAGCTACGGCGATATTGTTGCCAAAGGAAATATTGACAAGACATTTTCAGCGGATGAGTTGTCGGCGTTACCAATCAAGCCTGGCAATAAGAAGCACCTTATTGGCATAGGTAACGATTATAAAGCGCTGGATATCCCACCTAAAACCGATGGAACTGCAGTGTATGGTATTGATGTTGAAGTCGACAATATGCTTTACGCTCGCCCTATCCTTCCGCCTACGCGATATGGAAGCACGGTAACGAATGTAGACGACAGCCAAGCTAAATCACTGCCTGGCTACAAAGGCTATAAAGTGTTGTCTGACCCATCGAATACTGTTGAGGGGTGGGTAGCTATTCTCGCCAGCGATTACCCTACTGCTATCAAAGCCGTGGACATGGTTAAGGTGACATACAACGCCGGTAAAACCGTTAATGTAAATGAAGCTGATATTCAAAAAGAAGGCGAGCGAATTTGTAGAGACCGTAATGAAGGTACACTTTTCGTCGATGAGGGTAATATTGTAGAAGCGCAACAAAAAGCGGCGAATACTATCGAGGCTATGTACACCACCTCTACTGCTAGTCACTTTCAACTTGAACCCGTAAACGCCGTTGCCGAGTTTAAAGACGGAAAGTGGCATATTCACACGGGAAATCAGTGGCAGGGCCTCACGCTACCGGCCGTTGCCAAGGCGGCAGGTGTCTCTGATTCTGAGGTTGTGATTCATCAATATTACTTAGGGGGTGGCTTTGGTCGCCGTCTTTTTGGCGACTGGATCATTCCTACGGTACTTACAGCGAAAGCGGTAGGTCAACCTGTGAAAATGTTATTTATGCGGCCTGACGACGCAATGTTCGACCAACCGAGGTCTGCGTCTACATCGCTCTTTAACGCTGCTTTCGATGAGTCTGGCAAGTTTTTAGGAATGGAACATGCGCTAGCCGCTGGCTGGCCGACTCTCGCTATGGCACCGAGCTTCATGCCCGACGGCGTGGATGGAAAAGGAAAAGTAGACCCGTTTTCAGCTTCCGGCGCAGACCACTGGTATACCATGGAGCATCACAGAGCACGGGTTATTAATAACAAAGTAGCGCAAGAAACCTTTACTCCCGGCTGGCTACGTTCAGTGGGCCAAGGATGGATAGTGTGGGGACTGGAAAGCTTTATCGATGAGGTGGCTCACGAGGCTAAGCAAAACCCTGTCGATTTCAGACTTGCCATGCTTGATGGTAAAGGCAAACAAGCGGGCAAAGCGCCTGAAAGTGTTGGCGGAGCTAAACGGTTAGCCAACACCCTTGAAATCCTTAAGAGCAAGACCGCAAATGTAAAGCTAGCTGAGAACGAAGGCATTGGCTATAGCGTCACCGCAGGGCAAGAGCGCACTATGCCTGCTTGGTTAGCTACCGCTGCCCACGTCCATGTTGATAAGGCGTCAGGCAAAATCACACTTAAAAAACTTTGGGTTGTGGCTGATGCTGGTATCGTGGTTCATCCAGATGGTGCTATGGCACAAATGGAAGGCTCTTTACTATGGGGCACTAGCCTAGCACTGTTCGAGCATAACGAAATAAAGAACGGTTATGTTGCGAAGAAAAACCTTACCACCTATCAACCGCTGCGAATGAAAGATGTACCTGAAATGGATATCGAATTCGTTGAAAGCGACGAATTCCCGGTGGGCTTAGGTGAGCCTGGTGTTATCGGTGTCGCACCTGCTGTGGGTAACGCGGTTTATCAGGCTGTGGGGGTGCGTTTGCGTCACCTTCCTATGTTATCTTCCCATGTTACTGAAGCGCTTAGTGCTTGAGATAGAATGTAAATCAAACAACCCGCGAAATCGCGGGTTGTTTTTTTTGAGCTACGCAAAGCGAGAAAATCAGTTTAGAAATGATAGTGCGCGCTTAAAACGAAAGATTCAGAACCTGGGTTTCTATCCCCTAAGCCACCGTTTGAAATATGCCCAATCTCAGCTTCAAATGACAATAATTCAGAAACGTTATACAGCCCGGCAATTGAAGAATAAAACTCGACGGTATCACCTAAGTTTTCAGATTCATCAACGATACCTGCGTGAAACGCAGCGCGAATTGAAAACCCCTTGTATCGGTAAATATCTTTGGCAATGCCCGCTGCAAAATAGTGCTGACCTTGATCTGCATTAATTAAAAGTACCGTCGGTCTTAAATCATAAAATTGCGCTATGGGCTTATGAATATAAGCGACATGCATGGCATAGCGGTCGGCATCGTCGAATAGGTTCCAAACTGCCGCACCGGCTTTTAGCTCGCTTCCTTGCGGTAAAGCGTAACTTTTAGGCGCGAAAAGTGAAAGAATTGCAGATGAAAAGATTAAAGGTAATGTAAGTGTGAGTGTTTTAAGTGTCATTTTCATGGTTATACTGTTCTCAGAGATTGTTTCGTTTTAATGTTTAAGAAAACTAACAGTCCTCATAAAGGTGAAAAAATACCGTTCTGTCGAAGACGTCAATGTATCGTTAACTGAATAATGGACACTAGGTTACTTTTTTCAACCTGATTACTTTTAGTAATCTTATAACTTTGTAGAAAAAGACATTCACTATTGCTCTAAATATTGTGTTTCATGTGGATAATAGTATTAAGACACCAAAAGGTTTCGTTCTTTGGCGTACGTACAAGGCCGGTAAACCAGGCCATTTAAGTTGGATAATATCGAGTGCAGTGTATGAGTGACAAAAGTACTATTGAAGAGACAAAGCGCAGTAAAAAGGTCCTCGTGCTTTTTGCCCACCCTGCACAGACTGAATCTGAGGTGAATGTTCCTCTTTTTCACGAGGCCAAATTAAACAGGCACGTCACTGCCGTCGATTTATATGCAGAATATCCCGACTTTAATATTGATATTGAGCGAGAACAGCAGCGCTTAATCGATCACGATGTGATCGTATTTCTTTTTCCCCTTTACTGGTACTCAACGCCATCCATTTTGAAAGAGTGGCAGGATTTGGTGTTAGAATATGGTTTTGCCTACGGCCATGAAGGCACCGCACTTAAAGACAAAATCTTTCTCTGCGCGCTGAGCGCTGGCGGAAAAGAAGAAGCCTATCAAACCGATGGTTTTAATCACTACACGATTAGGCAATTGCTTCAACCCCTCGAACAAATGGCTCAGATCACGCAAATGACTTATGTTGCTCCGTTTGCCCTTTTCGGTTCTAGAACCGCTCAAGAAGAGGCGCGAGTTTATGAGCATAGGGGCAAATGGACCACCCTATTGAATAAACTGACAACAAATAGCCTTGATATAGAAAAAGCACAGCATATCGAAAATCTTGCTGACCTTTGTACTTCGCAGGGAGAATAACGTGACGGGCTATTTTTTATACGCATTTATCTATCTAGTTGCCGCTGTAATAGCCGTACCCATTGCGAAACGCCTTGGATTAGGATCTGTATTAGGTTATCTCATTGCAGGGCTCGTTATAGGCCCAATATTCGGCCTTGTTGGCGATGAAACGGTTGCCATTCAACACTTTGCTGAATTTGGCGTTGTGATGATGCTTTTTCTAGTGGGTCTTGAGCTTGAACCGCGCTCTCTCTGGGCGATGAAGTCTAAGTTGGTTGGCTTAGGTGGCCTGCAATTAGGTTTAACAACGGCCCTCATCACAGCAACAGCCATGTGGCTAAACCAGCCTTTCGGTATTTCGCTCACCATTGGCCTTATCTTTGCCCTTTCTTCAACCGCTATTGTCTTACAAACACTTCAAGAAAAAGGGCTTCAAAAGACTGAAGGGGGTAAAAGCGCCTTCTCCGTCTTATTGTTTCAAGATATTGCGGTTATTCCCATGCTCGCGTTTATTCCGCTCCTTGCCATTCCCGAACTGATAAACGCAGGCACTGAACATGGAGGTAACGCAAGCTCCCACGACAGTTTTAATCTGGTTGAAGGGCTTGCCCCATGGGCCTCGGGGCTTGTTATTATCGGGTCTGTCGCATTTCTAACTATTGGCGCTCATTACTTAAGCCGCCCACTTTTCAAGTATGTTGCGGCTTCGGGCTTACGGGAAATATTTACGGCCACGGCGCTCATGTTAATTATCGGCATTGCCGCGTTAATGGGGCTTGTTGGCTTATCACCTGCTCTTGGGGCTTTTTTAGCGGGTGTAGTTCTCGCTAACAGTGAGTTCCGACATGAACTGGAAGCCAATATAGAGCCATTCAAAGGATTATTACTGGGGCTTTTCTTCATAACCGTTGGAGCCGGCATTAATTTTTCTGTGCTTTCTGAAAACCCCATGTTGATAGCGGGGCTAACAATAGCGGTAATGTTATCTAAAGCCATTGTACTTTTTGTCGTTGCTCTAATCTTTAAGATTAAAGGCACCAACAAATGGCTGTTTACGCTGAGTCTTGCTCAAGCCGGGGAATTTGGCTTTGTTTTACTCAGTTTTGCTTCTCAAAATTACGTTCTGCCCAGTGATATCATTTCGATCCTCTCGTTGGTTGTCGCCATCTCTATGTTCTTAACGCCCGGGCTCTTCATTTTATTTGATAAGGCGATTATTCCCCGCTATAAAAATGCGAAGTCAACGCGCTCTGACGACGAGATTGATCAAAAAGGTACCGTTGTTATTGCTGGGATAGGACGCTTCGGTCAAATAATCAACCGTTTGCTCGTTGCAAACGATGTCAAAACCGTTGTACTCGATATTCGTTCTGAGCAAATAGACCTTATTCGTCGTATTGGTACCAAAGCCTTTTTTGGCGATGCATCTAAACCCGATATCTTACATACCGCAGGGGCGCACGAGTCCGCTTTATTAGTTATCGCTATTGATGACCGGGAAACGGCAGCAGAGATGGTCAAATACGCAAAACATGCTTACCCAAATATAAAAGTCCTTGCCCGCGCTTTCGACCGTGGCCACGGTTATCGGCTGCGTCAACTCGGTGCAGACTATGTGGTATCAGAAACCTATCATAGTGCGCTTGAAATGGGCGCTGAAGCTTTGCGTTCTCTCAACATTCATCCTTTTCATGTTGAGCGTCAAAAAATGGCTTATAAAAATATCGAGTCTCAGCAAAATGACGTGCTTTATCATGCCTGGGCAGACGATGCCAGTGGTGAACGAGTTGATAACAATTACCTTAAGCTCTTTATTGAACTTGAGTCGCTAATTGAAAATGCCCTAAAAGCAGATTTACACGACAAACATTCTAGAATGCGTGGCTGGACACCGCCACCCAAAGGCTATGCTGAAAAGCTTGCACCAGATGAAAAGCCGGATGAAACTGAAGGGCATTAAGAGAGAATCGTTCGAACGTTAGGGCAAATTGAAAATAACGAAAATATCGCAGCTGTGAATAAAAGTTAACTTTCACCTGATCGAATTGGGAAAATAACGCTATAACCTTTATGTACACATAGCGCAGCGTGTATTGCCTTTTACTCGCTTGCGTAGATTGAACAGGGATCGATTGTTCGATACATATAAATATCCCTCCGAGATATGTAGCTGAAGCAAACGTAATTTATTTGAATGGAGAGTACCATGTTGTCTGAAAAAAGCCGTTATCGCAGCCTAGCCACACCCGCTGTGATTGCTTTCATAGCACTTGTCGGGTTGAGCGCCTGTCAGGAAGCGCCAACCCCGCCCAAAGCGGCTTCCTCAACACCGGTAACCCTTTATAATGTTCAACACTCAGACGAAACCATCGCTAAATTTCCCGGACAAGTAGAAGCAGCGGAGTATTCAAATCTTTCATTTCGCATCGGCGGAAAGCTTCAAGAGCTAAACGTAAAAGCGGGCGAAGAAGTAAAAGAAAATCAGCTTATAGCGCGACTTGATGACAGAGATGCAAAAGCCCAGCTTGCTACGGCCCAATCTCAATTTGATGTGTCTTCTGCTATGTTCGAACGCATGGAGGCATCGGTAGAAAAAGGGGCGGTAAGCCGCTCTACGTTTGACGAAGCCAAGGCAAACTTTTTGGCGGCTAAAGCAAGTCTAACTAACGCAAAAGACCAATTGAGCTACACAGAACTTCGCGCTCCATTCGCCGGTCTCATTGCGTCTGTACCGGTTGAAAACTATCAAGTGATCGTGCCTCAGCAAACCATTGCTGAACTTCATTTGCCCGGCGCTATCGACGTGACATTCCAATTGCCAGAGCAAAAAATGCGTATGATTGACCGCTCTCGAGCAAGAGAAAATAGTTCATCTGAAATGGCTTGGGTTACCTTCTCTGGCATGCCAGAAAAGCGCTACCCCGCCATGTATAAGGACCACGAGAGCACCACGCGACAAGGGGAACTTAGCTACGAGGTCACCATTACCCTACCTGAGCCTGACGACATCAACGTGTTATCGGGTATGAGTGCAACCGTATTATTAGACATGTCTAAGCTTATTGAGTCTGATACAAAACTATGGCTGGTACCTTTTGGCGCAGTTGTTACAGATAACGCCGAGCCTGACAAGGCAATAGTGTGGCGTTTTAAACCCGACAACGGTAACGGCAAAAAGGGAACGGTAGAAGCCGTTCAAGTTATGATAACTCGCGGCATTTCTAACGGCTTATTGGTAGAAGGCCCATTAAACGATGACGATAGAATCGTCGCTGCTGGTGCCCACCTTGTCAAAGAGGGCCAAGCTGTTACGGAGTGGACGAAAGAAGGAGGCCTGTAGATCATGGTCGAGTATTTTTTTCGTCAAAAGGTTATTAGCTGGATGGTCGCCATCATTTTGGGTGTGGGCGGCGTAGTTACTTTTTTAGGCTTAGGTCAGCTTGAATTTCCCGAGTTCACCATTCGAAATGCCCTTGTTATTACACAATATCCGGGCGCGACACCAGAACAGGTTGAAGAGGAAGTCACTCTGCAACTTGAAAAGGCTATTCAGCGAATACCCAATGTTAAGCGCATTAGCTCGGTCAACATGGTAGGCCTTTCACAGATCACCGTTGAGCTTAAAAGCGGTGTTCAGGCAAAAGATTTAGAACAGTATTGGGACAATTTGCGCCGCAAAGTAGGAGATGCTCAAGCGTCACTGCCCCCTGGAACAAGTACCTCCATCGTGAACGACGACTTTGGCGATGTATTTGGCTTATTACTTACTTTAAAAAGTGAAGATTATTCGCTTAAGCAAATGGAAGACTTCGCCGACTTGATGCAGCGGGAAATACAGCTGGTTGAAGGAGTTAAAAAGGTTTCTATTGCGGGCACGGTCCGTGAGCAAATCATCGTGTCGTTAGATCACGATAAAATGAAAGCCCTTAACGTTTCGGCTGAGTCGATTGCTGGCCTGTTAACTGCGCAAAATGTTGTGGGCAACGCAGGCTCGATCAAAGTGCAAGGTAAACGCCTGTCCATTCAGCCAACTGGCGAGTTTGACAACTTAGAAGCCCTCGGCCAGGTAGTGATTGGCTCACCTGCAAGTGGCCTTATTCGCCTAACGGATATCGCGACTATTGAGCGAAAACTTAACGACACGCCGTCTATTCTTTATCACAGTTCTGGCACACCTGCCCTTTCCATTGGTGTATCGTTCGCTTCAGCAGTGAATGTGGTGGATGTGGGCAAGCGATTAGATACTAAAATTTCCGAATTAGAACAGCGCATGCCATTAGGGATGACGCTTAACACCGTTTACAACCAGCCAATCGTGGTAGATGATTCTGTTACCGGTTTCCTGATTAATCTTGTTGAAGCGGTAGCCATCGTCATCTTTGTGCTTCTTCTTTTTATGGGCTGGCGCAGTGGCGTATTGATGGGGCTCATTCTTGTACTGACTATTCTTGGCACCTTTATTTTGATGTCGGTAAAAGGCATTGAGTTACAAAAAATCTCTTTGGGCGCCCTTATCATTGCCCTTGGCATGTTGGTCGACAACGCCATTGTGGTAACTGAAGGTATGTTAATTGGTGTTAGAAAAGGGCAGACCAAGCTTCAGGCGGCGAAAGACGTGGTGTCTCAAAACGGTTTACCGCTTCTTGGCGCTACCGTTATCGCCATCACTGCTTTTGCGCCTATTGGTCTATCACCCGATGCCACCGGTGAATTCGTCGGCTCACTTTTCTGGGTGCTATGTTTCTCGCTTTTCTTAAGCTGGATAACAGCCCTTACTATTACGCCTTTCTTTTTCGACCTGCTGTTTAAAACTGAAAAAGAACGTGGCGCTAATGATGAAGATGACGATCCGTACAAGGGCATTATTTTCACGGTATATAAACGCATGCTTACTGCTGCGATTAATCATCGTTACGTGACAATAGTACTGGTACTCGTTGCACTAGTCGGCAGCATGGCGTCGGGTAAATTTGTGAAAAACGCATTCTTCCCAGATTCGTCTACTCCCCTTTTCTTTGTCGATTTATGGTTACCTGAAGGTAGCGATATTTTAACCACCGAGCAGTCAATACGTCGCTTAGAGTCTAAGGTCTTAGACATGAAGGACATAGCCAATATTACTAGCGTTATAGGTGGTGGTGCACAGCGGCTTACTCTGACCTATGCGCCAGAAGATAGATATGCCAGTTATGGCCAGCTCATTGTTGAGACCAATACGGTTGAGTCGCGCGACGCGCGTATGCGAGAAATCATTGAGTTAGTGCGTGAAGACTTCCCTAACGTTCAATACAAGGTTAAAGCGCTTCAAGTAGGCCCTTCTGCAAAAGCAGCGATTGAAGCGAGAATATACGGACCTGAGCCTGAAGTTTTACGTGAGATCAGCAGCGAAATTGAAGCCATATTTCAAGCAGAGAAAACTATGGACAGCGTTCGCCTGTCGTGGAGCAATAAAGTTCCTTTTGTCGAGCCTGTATTTTTAGAAGAACAAGCTCGTCGTATCGGCGTAACACGAGACGCCGTTCACACTGCGTTTCTACTTAACAACGAAGGTGAAACAGTTGGGCTTTATCGCGAAGGTAGCGATTTAATACCTATTGTCATGCGCAACGATTCAAACCAGCGCTATGACATAGACAACCTCGCCTCACTCAACGTATGGAGCCAAGAGCAAGGTAAATATATAAGTATGGCTGATGTTATCAGCAATGTGGATGTATCGCTTGACAACCCTATTATCAAGCGCCGTAACCGAGTGCGTATGCTAGCGGTTTATGCCGAACCAATGCCCTTATCAGGTGAAACTGCAGCTAGCGTTCAAGCTAAAGTTCGCCCCTTAGTGGAAGAACTTAAACTACCTGACGGTTACCGCATTGAATGGGGCGGCGAATATGAAACCTCTCGTGATGCGCAGAGCGCCCTCTTCGCGAGTATGCCGATTGGTATTTTGGGTATGTTTATCATTACCGTGCTCCTTTTTGGCAGACTTCGCCAAGCGTTAGCGATATGGGGCGTAATACCGCTTACCACCATCGGCATTATTGGCGGCTTGGTATTAGTGGGTGCACCGTTTACTTTCATGGCACTGCTTGGCAGCTTGAGCCTTATTGGTATGGTGCTTAAAAACGGCATCGTGTTGATGGAAGAGATTAACGTACAAGCCAAGGGCGATAGCGGCGCATTTGAAGCGGTTGTTACCGCGTCAGTGTCTCGTGTTCGCCCTGTTTCTATGGCGGCTATTACCACTATATTAGGTATGATCCCCCTATTTTCAGATGCGTTTTTCGCATCAATGGCGGTCGTCATTGTATTTGGTCTGACCGTCGCCACCGTGCTAACACTGCTTATTTTGCCTGTGCTGCACTGCACGTTCCACGGCATTAAGTCTGAATGACCATTTGCTTATAAGCTTTAACGCGCGTTTAAGGTGAATGCGAAAGCAAAAAACGCAAACTGAAAGCCAGCGTATTGAGTTTACTTCATTACGCTGGCTTTGTTATTACACCACCATCAACACCGCTATTTTAACATCAACCTAAAGCGTAATTTAGATTAGGTAGCTTGAGTCTACAGAGTCATTATCACTCGCTTAACATTTTGTTTTGCTATACATTTGTGATTACATTGTGTAAATAGCACTCACACATTCTATAAGCTACAATTAGGGCATATGACGTTATTTAAAAAAAGATGTCGCGCCATTTTACTTTGGTATTAAATAGCTATTCTGGGGTTGTACGTCAGTGCATGCAATCGTTCAAGCAAACGTGAAGTTCTCAGTTAAAGGAGATGACTGCTAATAATGAAGCTATCTAGTCGAATTAATTGGGGCATTATTGCCCTAATGTTTATTGCGTTTATTGCGTTGTCTGTCGCTGAATTACGGCTGCTTCAGTCAAACACGTCAACGTTGATTAGCAATGTAACTGAGAAAGCGCTGGCTAGCTACACGAAAGCCACGAATGCGACGCCCGCTTCTTCGCAAACAAAGTCAATGATGTTAAGTGCTGTGGCGGAAACGTTGGCAGCAAGACCATCCATCGCGTCTGCGAATGTTACAGACGAAGAAGGCAATGTGAGCGTTAGTCATGAGAGTGCATCTACAGGCCCTATTCCATCTTGGTTTTCGTTAATCGACCCAGCGCCCGCGTTTAAAAAACGTATTGCATTGCCGAATAACGACAGTTATCTGGTTGTCACATCAGATAAGCACGATACATACAGCAAATTTACTGCGATTGTTATTAAAAATGCCACTATTTTTATGTCGCTTTCTTTTATCGTTTATCTACTCGTTACGGTTTTGACTAAATCGGCGTTACGCCCTATTAATGATGTTATTAGAAAGCTGAATGACATGGGCGGTCATAACTTCACATCACCTGACGCTAACACGTCAGCTAAAGATTTCGAATCGCTGAGCATCACCGTTAATAACCTAGCAGTCACCCTCGCCTCGAAATTTGACGATTTAACACGCCAAGCTGAGCTCTTTAAAAAAGAAGCGAGTAAAGACGCATTAACCGGGCTTTCAAATAGAGGGGCTTTTGAACGCCATATGCGAGCGCTGCTGAATGAAAACGCAACGTCGCAAGAGAAAGAACTTATTGTTGTTCGGTTAGCACAACTTGCCAACATAAATACCAAGTTAGGTATGGTGCCCGGTGATAACTATGTTAAAGCCATTACCAATATATTGATGGAAGAAGCAAAGAATAACAGCAGCATTCGTTTCGTTTTTCGCTTGTCAGGCGGCGATTTTGCGCTAATTAGCGAGCCAATGGAAAAGCCAACAAGAGACTTGGTTCTCACGAACATTTCTACACAATGCGCAAGCGTTACTCCACTTAGGGACGGAACTAAGGCTACGTGGATTGGCGTTACGCGATTTACCGGCTCGATGACTATGCAACAAGTTATGGAAAGCGTAGATAGCGCACTGATCGCATCGATGAAGACCCAAAGCGGCTGGCAACTGGCATCTGATATTGCACATGTGCACAGTAACTCACAGTGGCGTGAGCGCCTTAATCACATCGTTTCGCAACAGTATGCTGATATCATGATACAGCCCGTCATGGATATCGAAAAAAATATGCCTGCTTATTACGAAACATCTGGGCGATTTAAAGACAAAAAGACAAACGACGTTATTCCTATGTCTCAGCTCATTCCTGCGTCTGAGCGGTTAGACCTAATACCGGAAGTTGATAAGTTAGTAACAAATATCGTTTTTAAAAAGATGCAGGTTACTTCTCAACAAGTTGCGATAAACCTAAGCATTACGTCCATTGCCAATCGTGAGTTTAGAGAGTGGTTGGTTAAAGAACTAACGCAGCGAGAAAACCTCTGTTCGAAGTTATTCTTTGAAATTGAAGATGCAGCTTTGATACAGCAAAGAGAGTATACAGAACTGCTTTGCCGCCACCTGATGGGACTTGGTTGCAGAATTACCATAGAGCATTTTGGCGATAACTTCGCGTCGCTTTCTGGGTTAAGGGTAATTCAACCTCAATTCGTTAAACTTTCTGGAAGGCTTACGCAGGGCATTCACACTAACAAAGATAATCAGCTCTTTGTTTCTAGCCTTATCAGCATAGCGAAGAACCTCAATATTAAAGTCATTGCGGAGATGGTAGAGACTGAAGCTGAATCGATAGCGCTCACAAAGCTTGGGGTTGAACATCAGCAGGGCTATTACTTTGCTAAACCAGCGCTTTGGAATGTTTATTAGCCTTTAAAACGTAAGCGTCATTAAATCGACCTCTATTTTCTTTGCATCAAACGCGTAACACTCATTCCTGATGTTAACTACACAGGAAAAAGACAATGAATGAACGCGAACAAAACTGGCAAAGCGTGGTTG
>Ga0115005_10001531_pt1 | contig 18373 bp, 10 predicted proteins | sample ArcOceMetagenome_FD_87163 | JGI IMG/M metagenome (GOLD analysis project Ga0115005, IMG submission 87163) | Marine eukaryotic phytoplankton communities from Arctic Ocean - Arctic Ocean - Greenland ARC118M Metagenome | ecosystem: Environmental > Aquatic > Marine > Oceanic | place: Arctic Ocean... | reverse complement strand
TCATCACCTAGTAGAGGTAGAGTTCACGTGCTCACAGATCCAAAAGAAAGGAAATAATATTTCGAGCAAGAAACTGAATAATAAACGGTAACTTTCATTCTGTGATTACGTGTTCTTTCTTCAATTCTCAAATGTTGTACTGTACCGTTCCTCACTTTATTGGCAAACTGCTTTTGAATAAGTTGGGCTGAAAACTAATTCATTTTGCTGGAGCAGGAAAAAATGAGTTAACCCAATCTCAAATCGAAGAGAGAACCCATATTCAATATTGAATATTGAATATGTTACCGTTTTGGCTACCGTTTACAGTTTGCCGGTCAAATAACAGCGCGTTCGTTTTGACGCCTCAGTTATAAAAAAAGCCTTTCCATCAACAACACTTTCGAACTTCAACACTTCACCACAAACCACAATACCTACAACAGTAGTTACACCAATGACCGCACTCATTCTTACTATATCAATAGTTCTTGCAGTTATCCAGTTTCAACAAGTCCTCGGAGCTTCCACCAATACTTCTCCATTTCCCCCCTCTAACAGCAAGAGTCAACTAACGAATTCAGCAGTCAGCGACCTGGAAATGGAAAAGATTGCATCAAAGTCCAACGTCCGGCATTACATTTTTGGTTATGGCTCCTTAGTTTGCTCCAAAAGCCGAAAGATAACAGCACCCACCCTCACAAAGCCAGCTCAGCCGGTAGTGATCAACAATATCCGTCGAACATGGACGGCACGAGTCCCCCACCGCGGTGATGTCATTCGTGAGGATTTGGATCATATCATACACGGCCAGACAGCAATGGGGGTCGAGATGTCCGAAGGACATCATTGTACTGGTGTCCTAATAGAGGTCGACGCCGATGAGTTGGCAAACTTTGACGAACGCGAAAAAGGCTATGAACGTGTTGAAATCGATTTGCACCATATATTCAGTCTAGAAGATCATGGAAAGGAAAGTCGTCCTGAAGATGAAAACACGATTGATCATGATGTTTTGAGAAAAGCGCATTACAAGAGAAAGTCAATCGAACCATCGGAAGGTCAAACCCCTGAAGAGAAAATCGGGACTATCGACGATGCACATATGTACTACGGCGACGTAAAAGTTTGGGTTTACGTCCCTAAAAGTGGTGATGGAGCTGATCATAATTTCCCGATTATGCAGTCTTATGTTGGTAAGTAAACCGTTTTCCAAATGCTGCAAAGTCACGATCTCAATCGTGAGGTTTCGTCTCTGATTATCTTCATATTTACATTCATTTTTCATCAGACATAATTCTACGGGGTTGCCTAAGCATTTCTAAAGATTTTGCTCTCAAGTTTTTGGGAAGTACACATGGCTGGGCGCACGATGAATCTATTCATCATCCTGAATCTGAAGTTTCTGAATATTTGTGGGTAGACGATAGGCACGCTCCATATTATACTAGAGCTGACGAAGAGTGGAGCTCCGAGATGAAGCACATGCTCGATGACCTATTGAAAGAAATTCACCCCGAGCCCTTTGAAAGGAGAAGACATTTAAGTACTCTTGATAGTTCTGACTCTGACGATAAATAGTTGGGCTCGTTCCTGTGCGATGGCAAGTGTGTAGAAAGTGGGCGAAAATAAGTCATGTTTTATCATAATTTGTGTAGGATGATTCAACGTCTTTATAAGTATATACGTGGCAGAATCCATTCAAGGAATCTGGTCATATGTTGATCTTTATCAAGTGGCTTGATACGAATGTCAGTTATCCAAATTGAAAAAGACTATCCTTATTCTTCCTTTTTCATTTTGTTTTTGTCCGACTTCCCCTTCCGACCGCCCTTTCGCGGCTTGCTGCTTTTATGTTTCTTTATCGTTTGTTCGTCCGTCCACGTTGAAAGATTGCGAGACTCAGAGATCAGGTTTCTTTTATGAGCATCTTCAATTAATGAATTCCACAAAGGATCTCGGTTGAGCATGTCGCAATTTGCCACAACCCAAAGTGAGTATTTTGCACGAGTGAGAGCAACATTCACGCGGCGGAAATCTTTAAGGAAGCCAATGCTATTGCTTTCTTTACTTCCTTCCCATCTGCTACGCACACATGATAAAATGATGATATCTTTTTCGCTGCCTTGAAAGCCGTCAACAGTAGAGACTTGAACGGACACGTTGTTTGAAGCCATCCATCTCAAGAGACCAGCATCCTTCATTTTATCTTTGATTCGAGTAACTTGGTCATTATAAAAAGAAATGATTCCAATATCGATGTTTCGAATGTCTGGGTATTTTCGAGCAAAACCTTTCAGTAGATGCACGACAAAATTTGCCTCTGCACTATTAAATATGCCTCCATTATTTCCACGAGACATTATCCCGCTATTCATATTCCACAATAAATACGGTGGAAACGCTATGTGATCGTGCCATTGAGCTGGACTACGATTCTTTATCAAATCGCATGTAATCAGGTTATTGTTGTAGAAAGTCTTTGATGGAAAGCTGACAATGGATGGGTGCATACGGTACTGAATTCGGAGCATGTTAATGGGCCAACCATTAGCATGCAAACGATCAAACAAAGATCTATCAGCATTGCAACGTGAGGCATCCGGTGAAAATGACATTACTGGCAGCTGATTTGGATCTCCTACGAGTATGACTACATTTGGATTGTACTTGAAGGGAATCAGAGTTGACATTTCAGACCCTTGACAAGCTTCGTCGATGATCACGGCATCAAACTCAAATTGAGGGAATTCATCACGCGTTACGGACTCTATGAAGGCTTTAGATCCAGCGCCGCTCAACGTAGTACAGACCACGTGACATTGAGATAAAATTTTCTGGCGTTCGGCATTGAAGTTGATATATCTAGATTTGCGACTGGAATCTATGGGGGTTCGATTCTTCTTGCCTTTTGGCGTGTGCCTAAAATCATGAGTCTCTTTTCCTGTTGCGACATCTCGGACCATCTTGTCCAAATTGATGGCACTACATGTAGCATAAAAGAGTTGGACATTAGAATTCATGCGCGTGGAAAGAACTTTAACAGAGAAGCATTTATAATATCTCACCTTAAAAAATTGTCTCTGTCATTTCCTGAAAAACTTGTAGCACGTTGAGACGACCGCTTTCCACGACCATCGTGTCTATCTTCCCCAGGTACCATACCAAACCTCACCATGTTAAAGCCTCCGACTTTCCCGTTGCCACCTATGGCATTTTTGTGAATCTTCCATGCCAATTCATCAACCGCTTGGTTCGAAGGGGCACACACTAGTATGCGGCGAGAGACAGCTGCGTCATGCTTAACAACTCCACTATTTGAACTTTGCAATGCTCGTCCGATTTGAACCCTAGTCCCCGATGCCTTTGCACCAGGCACAGGAGCGCTACCATTGAGAAGAGCGCTTACCAATGCGACCGTTGTGCTGGTCTTGCCAGTTCCGGGTGGACCTAAATGATTATTAGCAATATGAGAGTCACTGACAAAGTTTGATTTCGAATGTAAAAATCAACTCACCTTGCATCAGAGCAATATTTTCCTTCACCTTGCCCGACATGATCTTTTCAATAGCTCCAAGCTGATAGGGATTGGTGGTTTGTTTTAGATGATTCCAAACATGAGAACATACAGATGAAGGCCGTGCAGGCATCTCTGATGGCAACTCATCAATAATATTTCCGCTGCTTCCTTCACCGTCACAGTAGATTGCACGCTTTAGATTTGTTTTTAAGCAAGCCAAACTCTTCAGACCCTCGTACTGTCTCATCATATCTGTGCTGGTTCCTATGTTGAGCAGATATATCATTTGAGTAGGAAAGCTGCCATCGGGATTCTTTGGCGGCTGAAAATAAATTTACAACTTGAAAGTTAGATGATATGGCATGCTTGGAAGGACATAATTCATCGCCTGCTTTTCCTTACCATGTCAGCCTCTGGAAGCCAGCCCGATCCTTCGACAGATTCGCTAGAAATACATATCCAAATTTTGATTAAATCATATGAATCATCGTCATCAATCTTCTGATCTGCGAGAAATGTACTATTGATATCATTAGACCCGATAATACCTAAACAGCATGGTTGTTTCCACGAAGGTGAATGGACCACAAAAATTTCTCCGAGATTACATGGGGGCTGGAGACCATCATTCGAAGCATCCAGGGAAAAAGCAAACTCATACGTTCTTACAGATGGTAGCGAGCTTGAGGTAGGCTTTGGGTCTACCGGAGTACAGTGCTAATTGTATTTTAGACAAATGTTCAGGAAATACCATCGTGTCAATTACAAACGAATGTTACTTACTCTCAGATGCATTGAAAACGCAGCTCTCGTCCAAAGTCCATTTCGATTGGAATTAGCCATGAACTCTTGGTTCACTGAATGAATTCCTTCTTCCAAAATATGAGGACTCATGAACTTGATCAGTTCAGAAGTGTCACGAAATGCAGCAGGTATCACCGGCAGTTTGCTCTTGGAACTTGACTTCACAGAACCTTTGAAGCGGACCTTGAAATCTTCCATCACAACGTCAGGTGGAGACCATTTCAGGATTCTCTTACTGAACACAGAGGAATCCGGCCACAATCTCTTCAGTTTTGCTGATTTGACAGCACCTAGACCAGCTTTCGAAGAAGTGCTTGATATCGTTTTCGAGGTTTGCCGTGTAGCTGGAAGGGGCGACGCTCTAGGAACCGTCAAAGGTGAAGGTCGACGTGCTCTACTTTGACTGTCAGAGTCAGCCCCCCAATCAATACTCGTCACGCTATTGCTCCTCCTCGCCATCATGCCTTCAGCCTCAAAGCCGTTTCCACTCATAGCCTGCTCTTTCTGTTGCGTGTTGTTTGTTTGTACTTCTGATAATTTAGCGTCCCGACCCTTCTTGTCAGAAGTCGCGCGTCTTGGGGGCTTACCGCTGCTGATAGCACCATCGCTCGTATTCTTTCTGCCAGTGCTATTTCCAGAACTATCCTTATCAGCTTTACTCAATTTCTCATCAAGCGATTTCTTAGTTTTTGTCAAGTCCTCGCTTGCTTTTCTATCCTTTTTGCGCTTCTTCTTAGACTTTTCAGTTTGCATTTCATCATCTTTCTTGGCACTTTCATCTTCACTCTGACGCCTTTCTTTCTTGCGCTTGCTCTTTGAAACCTTTTCTTTCTTGTTCGTAGTTGAATCTTCGCTGAGCTTCCTCTTGTTGATTTTGGATTTCAATTTCTTGTTGCGGGAAGAGACATCGTCTTTCAACTCGTTTGTGATACTTTTTTCAATCATCGTAGTCAAGAGACTTTCTTCATTGCGAACTTCATCTTCGCCTGTTGTAATATTTCGTGAATTTTGAATTTCCGATCCACCTGTCGTATGTGCAATATGCGAGTCCAGAAAAATTTCTTCTGCCATTTGTACATCTTTATCATTTGCGCTCATTGAACATTCAGCTGATGGAGACTGAGAGTTGATTGCTACTTCTACACCTGACTGATGGCATGAATTAGCTTCTTCCACAACAAGGCTATCGTGGCTGAAACTATTACTCCGTGACTGTGCTACGTGATTCTTTTGAGATTTGCTTTCTTCCTGTACCTCTGGCCGATCCAAGGACGAAAATTCCAGTCCTTTTCGAACACAACCGTCATTGGATGAACTGCTTTGTTTACCCGGGCCTTTCTTCGCTATTGGATCATTTAGCGGATTGAACGAAATAGCGTCTCCCACGGGGGCAGCTTCATACCTTGATTTCTTTTCTGCCTTTTCGTGATCTGGTGCTAATATCTCTTGAGGACTATAACTTTCCAGGGAATAAGATTCCATTACACGAGATCCTGGACCTGATGTACTTTCAGGACTAGCAATATTAGTTCTAGACTGTATACATACACTAGCTGTATCTGTATTCATATTCTTCGCATCATCTCCTCCCATTGGTATATCGATCGACTCTTCATCCACAGATTCACCAAAAAGGTCTTGAAAATTGTCATCGTCATCACCACCACCACCACCACCCACCATATCCTTATTCCCATCAGATCCATGTCCATCCACGACCATGTCTCTCGTACAATTCTCTGAAGTTGACAATGATGCAAGGGGGACAAATGATGAATTCGCAGTCACATTTGCATTTGCAGTCACACCTACATCTGACCAATCCATCTGTTTTTCACGCATCTCTCTCTCCAAAGAACTCTCCATCCTCTCGACCTTGACTAAGAATTTAGTGCTATCCCTCATGATTCCAAACAACAAACTCAACGTTGGATCCTTCATTCCGTACACGGAATGAATGACATCACCTTTTACAAGTCCTGCTTCGTCAGCAGTCGATCGTGGTTGAACCGTGGATACGAGGAGTTCATCTTTTTGTTTTGTAGCAGGATATCCATTGACTATAATGGTGGATTGTGCCTGTGCCTGTGCCTGTGATTGCGATCGTGGCACTGATTGTGATTGACTTGACTCCTTTTCATCTTCTTGTTTGATGGGATCACGGTCCGCATCCCCTCCTCCTGGCAGAATATCAGCACATGTTTTTTGGATATAAGTCAATTGCCGCACCACGACAAAGCCCCATTTCAAGCATGTCTCCTCCCATTCTCTTCGTATTTTGTCTCGTTTGGTCATTTGAATATCAATACCAGTATTGCTACGTTTTGCACCTTGCTTTTCATGTTCCTTGCTTATTACAGGAATGTATTCCGTTTCAGTTGAAATAGATAGAGTCAATTCGATGTACGAAGGAGATCTCTCCACCATTCGTTGGAACGACGAGAGATGCTGACCATTGTGAATTGAATCTCCTCTAGAGTTTCCATCTATAATGACATTCACTCGAGCACTTGTACTTTCACTTGCAGTTGCAACACTACACGTATTAGCTTTGCCGCCTTCGCCTGGTGTATGTCGATGAGCATGGGCATTGTCCAGCTTACTCAAGAATGGCGAATTAGTATCTGATTGCATGTTTGTTGGTTGTGGGTTGTGTTTTCATGGACAGGACAGCCGGCATCAATTCCGAATGAGGAAATGTTGTTACCGCAGTAGTTGTTTGTGTGTTCAATGTTCAATGTTCAATGTGTATTAAAATACTTCTTGATGGCAATAGCAAGTGTAGAAACCACTCGTCAGTCGTCGGTGCTGTATGCCAATCAACACACAAGAAGGAGTCAAGTCGAAGATGAAAAAGACATGTCCAATGTGTTGGTTTTAGTCTGCTGTTGTTGTTGTGGTGGTGGTCCAGTCCTCATTCTTGGGAATTCCCGCGACCATCCAAATGTTCAAGTTTTAACCTGCAATGAAATCATTCTAAAAAGGCCTTTAAACTTTATGAATCAGGCCTAAACTCCTCGCAAAAAGATTCTTTGAGATTTCGACGGAAGCCCCAAGCCACACAAGGGTTATCGGCACAAACAAAAGCCACACAAAACACAAGCACATCACTTACGTAAAATCAATCCATAATACTCCTCCTCCTCTGCAATAGACTAGACGAACTACAAACCAACAAACCAACCAACCAATTAATCTACTGAACAACAACTGCTATAAAAAGAATTCAATAAATGTTTGGCCAACAAACTGGAGCGTCGCCATTTGGAGCTCCGGCCGCCACTCCATTTGGAGCACCTGCTGCCGCCCCCGCCTTTGGAGCACCTGCACCCGCACAAGGATTCGGAGCTCCCACGTCTACATTCGGCGCTCCTGCACCATCTGCCTTTGGACAAGCCGCTCAACCCGTTGGCTTTGGACAACCTGCAGCATCTAGAGGATTTGGAGCTCCGGCTACTGCCGCATTTGGATCTCCCGCCCCGGCTCCTTCGGGATTTGGCGCTCCTGCGACTCCCTTTGGGGCTCCCGCCCCTGCACCTAGTGGAGGACTCTTTGGGGCTCCTGCACCTGCTCCCAGTGGAGGTTTATTCGGGGCTCCTGCTCCTGCACCAGCATTTGGGGCTCCTGCTCCTTCCGGGGGCTTATTTGGGGCTCCTGCACCTGCACCTGCTCCCACGGGATTTGGAGGGTTTGGTGCTCCCGCTGCTGCACCGGCTTTTGGGGCAGCGGCGGCTGCTCCAGCATTTGGAGCACCGGCTCCTGCCGGGGGGTTATTTGGATCTCCTGTCCCGGCACCTGCTGGAGGAATGTTTGGGGCTCCTGCTCCGGCACCCGGTGGAGGAATGTTTGGGGCACCTGCTCCTTCCGGAATGGGGGGAGCTGCAGCTCCAGTGGGACAAGGACAAGGAACAATGGCGTTTCCGTTTCAAGCTAGTAGAAAGGTAGATGGGACATCTTCCATTAATTTTCAGTCTATTACTGCCATGGGGCAATATGAACACAAGTCATTTGAAGAATTGAGAGTGGAAGATTACATGGCAGGAAATAAGGGATCGCAGGGACAAGCTCAGCCGGCTGGAGGGGGATTTGGATCTTCTTTGACGTCTGGGTTTGGTGCGCCTGCGCCTGCAGTTGGTGGATTTGGTGCTCCTGCTCCTGCAGCTGGTGGATTTGGGTTTGGAGCTGCTCCTGCACCTGCTGCTGGAGGTCTGTTTGGGAGTCCAGCGCCTGCACCGGCAGCGGGTGGATTCGGGTTTGGAGCTGCACCGGCACCCGCGGCGGGAGGTGGGTTGTTTGGAGGTGGGGCTCCTGCTCCTGCTGCTGGGGGATTGTTTGGGAGTCCAGCGCCTGCACCTGCTGGTGGAGGGTTATTCGGGGCTCCTGCTCCTGCACCCGCTGGTGGAGGTTTATTCGGGGCTCCTGCTCCTGCCCCTGCCGCAGGAGGAATGTTTGGTGCACCAGCTCCTGCTGCAGGAGGAATGTTTGGTGCTCCTGCCCCTGCCGCAGGAGGATTGTTTGGTAGTCCAGCACCTGCTCCCGGAGGAGGATTGTTTGGGTCTACACCAGCCCCTGCCGCAGGAGGATTGTTTGGGGCTACACCAGCCCCTGTCGGAGGAGGATTATTTGGATCAACTCCAGCTCCTGCACCCGGTGGAGGATTATTTGGAGCAACTCCAGCCGCTGCTCCTGTAGGAGGAATGTTTGGTAGTCCAGCACCAGCACCTGGCGGAGGATTGTTTGGTAGTACACCTGCTCCTGCCCCTGGAGGTGGTTTATTCGGTGCAACTCCAGCTCCTGCACCAGCAATGGGTGGTTTCTTTGGAGCTGCTCCTGCAGCCGCTCCAGCTGCTGGATTCTTTGGTGCTCCAGCTCCTGCTCCTGCAATGGGTATGTTTGGTGCTCCAGCTCCTGCTCCTGCAATGGGTATGTTTGGAAATACGCAAGCAGCAGCAGCACCTGCCCCCACGGGATATGGAGGGACAACGATTCTTATCCCACCTGCTTCCGAAACATTACTGGCACAGCAAATGGCGGCAATTGAAAATCAGAACAAGGAATTGGCAGTTTTGGAAGCTTGGAGGGGTGGAAATGGAAAATCACCCAAAAATAGTGGTAATCATGGATCTATCATTCCAACTTCTGTATTTCAGCGCGATGCACAATCAGTAAGATACAGAGGTCTCGCTGGTAGCGTTTCAACATTGAGTGGCAATCATGGTTCTTCCACTTCTATTTTGAGTTCGTATCAGGCTGCCCCACGATCTGCAGCCAAGATTCGTCCTCGAGGTTTTGGACCTACCAAGACAACGATTGGAAATGCATCTCGTTCTACAAAGGGCATGTTATCCCCTACTTCATTCCTTGGATCTGCCACGAAGCAGTTGGTGATCAAGCCCGATTCGCTAACTCCCAAGCCAAAGACAAGATTGTTGCTTTCGGATGAATCCATGTCGGAAAAGAAGCAAATGGACGAACAAACTAATGGCCTTGGTAATGCCAATGACAATAACAACGGCATGAATGGAAATACAAATACTCCAAGGGATTTGATAAAGGGAAGAGATTTTGCAATTGATCAAGCTGAAACCCCAGGAAGTAAGACTGATAGAGGACTTCCATTTGAGAATTCAAGAATTACCAATGATAAGCCAGGATTCGTGTCACCAGATGCTTCCGCACAACAAAGAATGACCCCCGCTTCGAAAGTTACTCCTCCTCCTGACTCCGCAAGGAAGAGGCAGGGGATGGGCTCTCCTGTAGATCAGTCATATGACTTTTATCGTTCCGTAATTGGCTCTCCGGTGGCAGGACAAAATGGAATTCCAGTTGAAGAAGAAGATGATGATGCAATCAATCATCTAATTCCTAATTTGACAAAAGAGGGCTACGTAATGACTCCCTCAGCAGAAGCATTGTCCAATATGTCAGAAGCAGATCTCGCTGCTGTACCAAACTTTATTGTGGAAAGGATAGGCTATGGAAGTGTTGCATGGGATGGAGCTGTCGACGTCCGTGGCATTGATCTCGATAGTGTTGTGTGCATCGAGATGAAAGCTGTAGAAGTCTACCACAAGGAAGAGGAGAGTGGGTCAAAACCTGTTGTAGGGACCAAACTCAATAGACCTGCAATCCTCACTCTTCATGATGTGTATTCAAAGAACGGTCCAGATTCATCTGATACTGAAAAAGAAAAGTTTGAACGCAAAATTGGAAAGAAAACAAAGGAAATGGGAGCTTCTCTAGTTCTAATCGACGCTGACATTGGCGTATGGAAATTACGTGTTGAACATTTCAGTCGTTATGCGCTTGATGACGATTCAGACGAGGACGAAGATGAGGTAGAAATTATGGACATTTTGCCTGCTCAAGCTGAAGCAAAAGAGTTGGATTTTGAGTCAGGGGTGCGCGGTGGGCGTACCCAGGTATCATGGGCAACTGTAGGGGGGCTAACTCGTTTTCGTGTTCCAGATAACGAAGAAGACGATATAGGTGAAGATTCCAATGCTTTGTTGGCATTGAATGATAGTGGTGGGAATACCATGCAGGCTGCCGAAGCAGCTTATGCTGAATTGTCTCAGATGGATGATCAAATGTTAGTAGACCGGCCCGAATTGGTGGAGCAAAAGTCTCTATTTCCTGACGAAGGAAAAACCCATAGCGACTACATTGAAAATGATGCGTTTGCACCTCCAATAGGACCAATCTCAAAAATAAGTATTTGTGCTCAGATTGCGAAAAAATGCAACGTCGACAGACCGACCTCATCAGCAACTGATTTCGGAATGCGAATGGGTCGTTCTTTTGGAATTTGTTGGCGTCCTGATGGGTCTTTCTTGCACCCAGCCGTAGACGACAATCCAGACGCAGGGAACAAAAGGTTAATGCAGTCACGGCCTGCAGTGGATGCCACAAGGTTAGCATCGAAGGAAACTCTTCTTTCGGTGCACAAGAAACATAGTATCAATCTGAATGAATCAAGCGACTTTCCAATCTTCAAATTGGTTCATAAAGATGCATCGATGGAAGACTACGAGAAGGCAGCTAATCAAAACTACGAAAGTGATGATGGTTCAACATGCAGCTTAGTTTCTCATGCATTCAAACTGGTTTCAATTCTTTTTGGTGATGTCAAGGACTCCGATCCATTCATCGGGTCGAAGCGAAGGGATCACGCATTTGAACTGTGGCTACGCGATGTATGCGGTGATGATGTTGAAACAGAGATTAAAGAAGAAATCGCGAATCAGAATTTTTACAATGCAATTTTTGCTGCCCTCGGCGGAGGTGACTATGCGAAAGCAGCCTCGCTTGCTCGGTCGAATGGACACCACATGCTTTCTTTGTTGATATCAAACTCAAGTTTTGTGCATGGTGCATCCCTGTCCGATCAGATGAAACAATGGAACGACTCAGGGGCAATTAAACATTTTCCCCCTGAATTGGTTCGCATTTATTCTCTTTTGACAAATGACTTGCAGCTAGAGAATGAACTTTTTCTAAATGGAAGCCACCTCAGATGGGAACGACGATTTATGATGCTTTTGAAAGCGCTATGCAGCGATTACGGAGGCAATACTTCCATTGTATCTTCACTGGTTGAGCAATATGAGCTAGATGTTACAAATGGAGTTGCACCACCTGCGCACCCGCATACAATGGAATATGCCGATGGACAATCCTTAGGAAATAGATCATCAATCTTGTTTCAAATTATGAAAGCTTTCAGTTGTTTTGAATCGGACAGTGGCAAGATGTCTATTTTGGCCGTTGTTTCTCCTTTGGGACATACACCAAACCCAGTTGACGTATCAAGTTCTTTTCATTTTGCTGCACTTCTATCCTCCCTAAATGTTTGTCAAAAACTCACTTTAGATCAGGAGAATGCTTTGATAGGATCGTTTTCGTCCCAGCTAGAAAATGCAGGCTCATGGGAATGGGCGGTGTATGTATCTCTTTGCCAATTTGGAGATTCCAGAATCATATGGGACAAGAAGAAGAATTTGGCTCAAGATATTATCTGCCGGCATTATGTGTCTATTGACGATGACAACGATTCGCAATCTCGTCGAGCTTTCCTCGAGAATGAGTTGGGAGTTCCCAGTTCGTGGTTCGAATATTCTCTTACCATCTCTGCTATCCAAAGTTTAGATGTTCAGTCATTTATTACACACTCTATATCTATCTCAAGGAAAGACAGTCTGAGAGTATACGAAGAAGCCATTTTACCCGATGTTCTCTTCGGTGGTTCAAGAGAAGATTGCCAAGACATTCATAAATTCCTCAGTGAAGTTAGCGACGACAACGGAGATGGATCAACACTAAGAGAGATAGTCTTTGACTACCTGGAGCTCAGAAAAGAAGTCTTCTCATTTGTGAAACAAGGACTTGTATCCGTAGAGTCAGAATTTCAGAATCTTTTGGGACGAGCTCGTTCCACTCAGAGACGCCTTCAAATTTTAATGCAGAAAAAATCAACTTCACCGAAGTTGTTCGATGGGTTACCTCTGGTTCCGAATTCAGTACTTTGCACTGAACTCATGAGCTCTCTCTTCTTCTTGGTTACAACATTACAGGAATCAGCTGAAGGAACCATTGCGAATCAAGGTAGCATCTACGGCAGCGCTTTGGTTTTGGAAAATTCGAGTCAACTCGTATTTTCTTGTTCCAACGATGATTTCGTATTCAACCAAATTGATTCGAAGGCGGCGCTTCGTGGGAAATATAGAATGCATGACATCACTAATCTTCCAATAAGCACCGGACTGGTATATCGTCCGCAGCGTTTGTGAATTGAAGAAAGAACATGCTAGAGACATCAGATATAATCATATAATTTTTCTAGTTTAGGAAAATCTGCATTTGTTTTGCGTAGGGCGTGTAGCAACTTAACAGTTATGATACGGCAGGAATGGAGTTGGCAAATAAGTAAAGTTGAATAATCCGACAACCAAATTGATGGGAAATACAGAATGAACAACAACGTAATAGTTACGGCAGGAATGGTGTTGGGCAATAAGTAAAGTTGATTTTTTTGCATCCAACAACCAAATTGATGGGCAATACAGAATGAACTGCTATCGTTCGATTTGTGAATTGACGAAAGAACATGTGAAGACATTCGAGAATAACTTTCCTACCCGGTAAAGGTACTTTTTTATAAAACGACTTAAATTTTTTGAGGTCACGGCAGGACATAAATACAGTCCTGATTCCCGCTCCTAATAATCCAGGTATCGAAGCGCAAACTTGACACGTTCAATGCCGGAAGGATAGTCTTTCCCACCTTTGTGACCAACAAGGAATACCTTAAGCATTTGCTCTCGCTAGGTCCAAGAAGTAGATCTCCATTAATGATACCAGACACCAACATGTCATTTGTTGAGCTTGCAGATTCAGTCATACACACCCTGATTCTTTGCTGTAACTTAGTTGTGTTTGTTACTGTGTACCTAACCTCAAAGGGAACAGCGACTTTAGGCATCGAAGGAACTGTCTCAAAGGAAGCATCGAACGGTGTAGCTTCGACATAAAATGTGGGTCCCGTTCGACAGTACTGTGGAAGATCTTTGATAGGCAGCGGTCCATGCTTCCGAGCGAATTCATCTTTTTGTGCCAGTTCAGAAATGTAATCTGGTACCGGCAACGCCATAGGTGTCCATGCAATAGAAATTGCTCCGAGTGGAGCAGAAGCAGCTTGTGCATATTCCGAGTCAGTAATTTCAACAGCATTGACTTCCGGACAGATAGTGTAACCAATCTTTAGTCTCGAGCCATTTCTGAGTTGATTGCAAAAGTCATCGGATTTTGGTGTATAAAGCACATCGGGAAATAATGCATTTTTCCTCTGTACAAGAGAAACCCTACATTCCTCGTCATCAGGTATTGACTGGTGGCAAAACACTTTGAGTACATGGCTGAAATGAAGATTAGCAAATAACCATTGGAATAAAAGATATTTTCTCACCTGGTACCTGACATGATTCACCTCAACTGCAAGGTTGTTGGCAGCCTCCCTTGATGTCAAAGTAACAGTAACTGGAACATGGCTACCACTGATGACTGTTTTGTTATCCATCGAAAAAGAATCGCCGCCAACAAAGTTAGTGGGGTGCCTACTACCAGACGGAGTTGAGACTTCTTTTCGAGGTAAACTATCAAACTTTGTATCAAAGGGCGAGCACCACTTCACCGTCCCTTGGTACGTTTTCACCACAGAAGCATGTTCTCGATCACGATGTTCTTGGTCATGCCGGATCTGTTTATAAGCAATATCTACTGTGAATCTTGTCTTGCAATGATATTCCGTTACTTCTTCAACCTTTGATAGTGGTCTGTACAAATCGACAAACGTCACGCTGCCTGCATCACCAACACGTTCAGCAACACTGATCCACTGCTCTGATATTTCTCCCTCGCTGCTACCAAGTGCTCTCCAACCAGGCAGACCATCGACTTCACTATCATTCAAGCTGTCATAACATGGTGATACGAGAATAGGAAGCCTCGAGGGCGCAGTTGTTTCGCTTGGGATTCCAGTGTCTATTGTTTCGTGGTCATAATTTTCTACTGTATCGACCCAGCTCGCACAGCTTACTCTCATTCTGAGATCCAAACACGTCTCCATGGCACCAGCCTTAAGGTGCAGCATGAATCTGTTAACAGTACCCTCCATTGCTTTCTTCCCAACACTGTCAGATGTTAAATCTATAATTTCGAGCAGCGGTTGAGCACGAAGCACCCGCAAACATCTAGGACCTGCACTAATAGGGAAGCATTCTGGTCTGCTCCATGCAGAATAGATGAAGTTATCTTCCTCTAACGAAGCGCGTTTACTTTCTCCCGAAGATTCTTCCAGTTGTATCGGGAAACTTCCACGGTGGTGATTTTGAAGGCGAACAGCGACTCGGCTCCCATGAAACTCAGGTATTGAAAAGTTGAATTTTGCATCTAAGCACGCAATGACGAACCCGCCTGACAAATTCTCCTCAACAGCGCCTTTCCCAAACAATGCACCGCCGATTTTTGTCAAACCAAATGTGGTTCTTCTTGGTCTTTTTACTGCTTGTCTATCAAGTATTTTGGGATCGACGTCTTTCAAACAACCATTTGGTAGCGATACTCTGGAGTCTAATATTATGGTTTGACCCGGAAATAGAAGCGAATCGTTTTGCTCAACAGTAGCATTGCCAATATTCAAGGTCAGATCAACTCTTTCAATCTTTACAGGGAATGGAAGCCTTGACATGATATATAGAGAAGCTTGCACAGTATCTCCTTCTGTGGCACACGTACTGGAAGGGAAGGTAAAGGAATATTGAAGAGCTTGACTGGACTGCGATTCATACGGCCATGTGACTTCTGTCATATAACTTCTTCCAATAGAATCACACAGAGAAGACAAACGACTTTTCGTAAATGAGCCATTCGAGCTACAATTCAAGAGCTGCATTGCTGCAGTTTTCTCGTCGACCTGTTCATTGGACAATTCAAGGCATTTGGCGATTGCAACTTCGACCGCAGTCTGGATTGCTGGGAAGTGAGATACAACGGAAGATGCCAACCGCAGAAACATCAAAGCCTTTTTATATTCTTCTTGCTTCATTAATATCCCAGCTATGAGATAATATGCTCTCGCGAGTGGTTTTTGCCCCAAGTATTCTTCCTCACTTCCTTTAATTTCTACAGTGAAAATCTCCACTGCTCTTGTAAGGTATTCTAGTGCCAACCCTGTGTGAAAAACGGAATATTTTTTCATTGATTAGAAAAAGACGAGGCTTATTGAATAATGGAAAGAAATGTTGAGTACGCATACCTAAGTGATCCTTCTTCGACTCAATATCCCACGCAGCTGCGATATCTTGATTGCTCAAACACCCGACAAACCTCCGTTTATCGTCTGCACCGTCAGAAATAGTTTCTTGTCCATTGATAAGATTCCTTATAACCGATGATGCCAGTTTAAGGTAGGCCTCGCCACAAGACATATATTGGCTGCACGAATTGCAAATACTAGCAGTTTCAATGTCCACATGAACTGAAACGTTTTTGGAGATTGGATACTTTTCTAGAAACTCTGATACGACCAAGCGTTGCCTCGCCACAAACGACAAAAAATACCAATGCGGATCAAAGGCGTTCTCCGAACGAGACTTGGACAGACTTCGTGGCGTTGATAAAAATACCTGTGCGTGAGTGCTAATCTGCATTGCCAAACTTGTGAATGGGTTTGCTTGGGATTTATCAGAATTGGGGGAAAGAGGAGAATCAGCATTGGCCAATGATCTTATTGCGGATGCATAGTTTGTCAGCAGCAGCTTGATATTTACAATATCTGCAACCGCACGGCACTGTTGAATCATATCCTCTGAATGAGTCAATATTTTTCCACCCGAAGCCAAACCTCGATTTTTATCACTTTCATTTACGAGTTCTGGGGGGATTCCATTCTTTTTATCACTTTCATTCTTGTCTGGGTCAATCGAGATCTTGCCATTTCCAGTTCGTGGCGAGTACATCAAGGCCACTTCCACACCATCATCACTTTCCGACGAAGGAAGACTATCTGGAGGAGGAGGTGGCGGCGGCGGAGGAGGCGGCGCACCATTTGTATTCATATATGGATCTGCTAAACTATCAATTGCTGCAGTCTCGCTGTCGTCCGACACCACGGTCGTGGTAACGAGATTTTCCGTCTCAGCATCATTCACATGTTTCATCACAGCAGAATTGACAATAGTTTTCCCCTGCAGATATTGATAATATTGCCTCACATTTCTATACGCCTCCCTCCAGTGCCGAGTACTCTTCTCACCCCTTTCCTGATCCGTACACGCCTGAAATTCATAAAATAATGCAATCTTGATACAATATCTTGCAGCATATGGCAACAATTCAACAAACGTTCCATGGTGCAATGATGCATGCTTCCGTTTACACCTCCTCACTTGCGTCAAATAGTACAGCATGCTCTCTCCCTCAACAGCTTTTTGAAGTTTTTGAAAATCATCCTTTACGAAAATCGTATTCACCTCTCCGGTCCGACCATCCTTCTCACCAAAGTAATGCCATGGCGTGATAGCCCCCGATCCCAATCGGCACACTGCTCTGATATTCCCAATTCGTTCCAATTCGACAGCGACTTCTTTCGCCGTAGCGATAGTTCCAGATAGTTGGATGAGGCAAACGACATGAATTGGACTTTCTCTTTTCTTGGCACTTGTCGCGGTAATATTTTCAATGGTGGTTGCGAGATGTTGTTCCAGCAGCGCTTGATCGTATGCCGACGCCGTGAGGGATAAAGATGTCACAATGAGAAGTGTGGATGGTAGCGCATGCGTATGTTTTTCAAACCATCCTTCTGGTAATATCCCCTGAATCGGATTTTTGGCGAGGATGGCAACGAGGGGAGAAGTAGCATTGTCATTGCCGTTGCCATTCCCGGAATATGGATTATTTTGCGAAGGCGCAGGCATGGTTTTATGTTTCCGTGCGGCATAGAGTGAATGATTGAGTTTTGCGATTGCATTTTGATTTCCATGCGGATCCTTGGAGGGAGGAAAGGCGTGACGACTGGATACCGGTACAACCCTCGCATGAGAGAAAAAATCCGATGATTTTGAATTGTGGTTGCTGCTCCGCCTGGAGTTGGTAAAGGAAGGAAGTTTCCTGGCGGCAGCTGCAACTGCTAGTGCTGGATCACTGGATAGTATATCGGATAGAGGATCCAATGGTGCAGATGAATTTTGCTGAGATCCAGTTCCAGTTTGCAGCACTTTTTGCTTTTTGGAGGATATATAATTGAAAAATGTTTCGAATGCAGTTGACTTTTGGGTTGTATTGGTGGCATTTTCTTCTCCAACAAAGACAGCATCCACGGCAAATACCAGAGGCGTGACTCCATCAATTAATTCTTTTGGATAGTCCTCCATGATGCAAAAGTTCGATTCTTGACCTGAGTTTGTTGTGTTATCAAATGTGTCTGTCTGTACCGTACCGTAGATTACAATACCCTTGCAAAGTTGATACCGAATTAGAATTAGTATATCTTGAATCTAGTGTACGATAGTACTG
>Ga0115005_10001530_pt1 | contig 18390 bp, 10 predicted proteins | sample ArcOceMetagenome_FD_87163 | JGI IMG/M metagenome (GOLD analysis project Ga0115005, IMG submission 87163) | Marine eukaryotic phytoplankton communities from Arctic Ocean - Arctic Ocean - Greenland ARC118M Metagenome | ecosystem: Environmental > Aquatic > Marine > Oceanic | place: Arctic Ocean... | reverse complement strand
TCATACGTTAGGTCAGCGTAAAGGCTTACACATTGGCGGATTGGCCAAATACGGTGACGACCCGTGGTATGTGGTAGATAAAGACGTTGCTCGCAACGTGTTAATTGTGGGTCAAGGTGCCGACCACCCTCGCCTTTACTCAAAAGGCTTGGTAGCTAAGCAACTACATTGGGTAGATAGAAAAACAATGACTGAGCCTGTGCGCGCTGTAGTTAAAACCCGTTACCGTCAGGCTGATATACCTTGTACCATTACGCCAACGGATAATGACACCATAGAAGTGTTATTCGATGAACCACAAAAAGCGGTAACACCAGGACAATCTGCGGTGTTTTACAGTGATGAAGTATGCCTAGGCGGCGGTATTATTGAGAGTTATATTCGATAATGTTAGATACCGACATAGAAAATAATCTCGCCCTTGCAGGGGTATGCCAAGCTGCGGCGCTCGTTCAGCAGCTTGCTCGACGGGGCTCAGCAGACAATGAGGCCATAGAGTCCAGCTTATCGAGTGTACTGGTTACCGATCCAGAGACGCCACAGCAAGTATTTGGGCAACTGAACAACCTAAAGGTAGGTTACACCACGCTCGCGGCGCAGCTATCAGATAAGCAAGCAACAAAAGATACAGAACTTACACGTTACATTGCTAGCATCCTTGGCCTAGAGAGAAAGCTCGCAAAAAAACCGAAAGCCATGCAAGAATTGGGGGAACGCATTTCCCATGTTCAGCGCCAGCTGGCTCACGTCGATTTTCAAAATCCGCAAATTGTAGCCTCATTGGCGAGTATATATAGCGATATCATCAGCCCTCTCGCTCCTCGTATTCAGGTTGCAGGCAACCCCGATTATTTAAGCCAACCAGCGACTCAACACAAAGTTCGTGCCCTTCTACTTGCGGGCGTGAGGGCTGCGGTAATGTGGCGTCAAATGGGTGGCAAACGCAGAAATATATTATTGAAACGCAAACATATTCTTAACAGTGCTGTGAAGGCACTACGATTAATAAACTAGTGAGGAGCTTAAGGTGGAACTGAGTCAGTTAACTGCAATTTCCCCTGTCGACGGTCGATATGCTGGCAAAAGCGTAGAATTACGCAGTATTTTCAGTGAGTTCGGCTTGTTAAAATACCGTGTAGAAGTAGAAGTACGTTGGTTACAGATGCTTTCTGCCAACCCACAAATTGAAGAAGTTCCTGCTTTCACAGACAAGTCAAATGCACTGCTTGATAAAATAGTAGCAGAGTTTAGTGTTGAAGACGCTATGCGCATTAAAGAGATTGAGCGCACGACTAACCACGATGTAAAAGCCGTTGAATACTTCTTGAAAGAGAAAGTATCTGACAACAGTGAACTATCAGCTGTAAATGAGTTCATTCACTTTGCATGTACGTCTGAAGACATCAACAACCTTTCACATGGCTTAATGCTTCGCGAAGCTCGTGAGACGGTTATCCTACCTTACTGTGACAAGTTAATCGAAGCGCTAATAGAGCTCGCTAAGCGTTATCAAAACGTGCCTATGATGGCAAGAACACATGGTCAGCCTGCATCCCCCACTACCATGGGTAAAGAAATGGCTAACGTGGCGGTACGCTTAAAGCGTCAGCGTAGCCAAATTGCCGGCGTTGAACTGCTTGGTAAAATAAACGGTGCTGTGGGTAACTACAACGCGCATTTATCTGCCTACAAAGACGTGGATTGGCACAAGGTTTCAGAACAGTTTGTTACCTCACTCGGCTTAACCTGGAATCCGTTCACAACGCAAATTGAGCCTCACGACTACATTGCTGAAATGTTTGACGCCATTGCGCGCTTCAACACCATTCTTATCGATTTCGACCGTGATGTATGGGGTTATATTGCGCTAGGTCACTTTAAGCAGAAAACAGTAGCTGGCGAGATTGGTTCATCTACTATGCCGCATAAAGTAAACCCAATCGACTTCGAAAACTCGGAAGGCAACTTAGGTCTAGCTAACGCTATTTTCGACCATTTGGCTGCAAAACTTCCTATTTCTCGTTGGCAGCGCGATCTCACTGACTCTACGGTACTTCGCAACCTAGGTGTAGGCGTGGGCTACGCGGTGATTGCTTATCAAGCAACATTGAAAGGCATTAGCAAATTAGAAGTAAACGAAAAAAGCCTGCTTAACGAGCTAGACAACAACTGGGAACTGCTTGCAGAGCCAATTCAAACCGTTATGCGTCGCTACGGTATTGAAAAGCCATACGAGAAGCTTAAAGAGCTAACCAGAGGTAAAAAAGTAAACGCAGAGGTTATTGCCGAGTTTATCGACAACTTAGACATGCCTGATGCTGCAAAAGCTGAGCTTAAAGCATTGTCGCCAGCAACGTATATCGGTGATGCAATCAGGCTAGTAGATCAGTTATAAGCTTCATCGCTTTGTACTACATTAAAAACGCGGTCATTATGACCGCGTTTTTTTGTTGTCGTCTTAATAAGGCAATTTTTAAATACTATTCTGGAGCATGTAAATGGATTTACACAAAACAAAGGGCTCACATAACCTTGCCATTGATGCGCATCGTCGCCCTACTCCAGCTTCATACTCACAAACTCCAACAAAATCACTGGTAAAACCAAACAAAGGTGTAAGCGTCAAGCCTACTGTAAAAAACGCCGTAGTTATCTTTTGCGATCTTTCTAAGTTTCAACAACTCACAGTGAAATATGGTGACATCACCTGTTCTAGTATCGTGGAGAGTTTGTTCAGCCAATTTGACGATATTGCCACCTCTTTACAACTCACTCCTTTAAAAACCAATGGCGACCAATACATCGCTGTGAGCTTTTGTGCCGATGATACCAGTTCTACAACTTCACTCTCCCGTTGCGTAAGCAATACCATTGAGTTTGCGTTAAAAGCGCGCAACCTCGTTAATAGCAACCCAGTGCTGGTTTCGTCGTCCTGCCACCTTCGGGTGGGTATTGCAACGGGCGATGTGGTCGCAAGAGATTCTGCTCGCTCGTTAGCGGGGTTTGATATTTGGGGTAATACGGTAAACAAAGCGGCAATGCTCGAGCAGTTCACCGCGCCAAGCACAATTGCAGTATGCAAAAAAACCTACAATATATTTGCTAAGCGAGCTTTGTATGCAGGGGCTACGAAAATCAATGATAGCGCTAACGAAACGTTGCAGAGTCATCTCAATGGGAATAGCGATGAGGAATTACCGACCAGGTATATGAGCGTTCACAGTAAAGACCGGCAACATATCATGTTTTATAAAACTCAGCTTCAGACCAAGTCAGCGCTCTCAATTGCGTTTATTTGCTAATGACCTGGAAAAAACAGCGGACGAAATATCACGCGCCAATAGCTATTCCTCACTAACGTATGCTCTGGATATACACGTTTATTTTTGACTTCTGACGTTAAATGACTAGGGTTTGACTGGGATAAGGTAGCAATCGCGTTTTCAATAATCGATAATGCAGCACTTGAAATTCAGCGACCTACTACCTTCATACTTACGTTTTTCTGCATGTCTATTATGCCTTACGTAAACCAAAACCAGCAGGTCTATACCATTACATGGCCTTACAACAAAGAGATGCTATGCGTACTAACGACAACACCTACTTTATCGATGCACAAACCGGTAAAGGCTTTGATGCAGAAACTTTCTTGAGGGACTATTGGCAACAAAAGCCGGTAGTTATAAAGCATTTTTTCCCAGACTTCGCTGACCCCATCGATGAAAACGATTTAGCAGGTTTAGCGCAAGAATCTGAAGTTGATGCCCGTATCATTAGCAACGTGCAAGGTAATTGGCACGTGGAGCAAGGCCCCATTAGTGATTTTGATAACGCATGTCAGGGTAAGTGGACACTGCTCGTTCAGGGAGTAGACAAGTATGTACCCGACGTTACACCAATATTGGACCCCTTCGCTTTTATTCCCAATTGGCGATTAGACGATTTGATGGTGAGCTTTGCCACAAAAGGCGCGGGCGTCGGTGCTCATATTGACCAGTACGATGTCTTTCTCGTTCAAGGGAAAGGGAGTAGACGCTGGCGAGTGGGTAAACCAGCAGAGTACAAAGAAGTGTTTCCCCATCCAAAGTTAAGGCAAATTGAAGGGTTTGCCCCTGTGATTGATGTCATGGTTAATCCTGGCGATGTGGTTTATGTCCCACCGGGCTGGCCTCACGATGGTGAAACTGTGGAAGATAGTTTAACTTACTCAGTTGGCTATCGCGCACCTGACAATCTACAGTTAGCTGAAAGCCTAGCCATGATGCTAGATAAAGGTGCCCACAATTATCGTTTCACTGATGCGGGACGCACTCTTCAAGGAAGTCGAGCAACGGTAAATCCAGGAGATGTTGCAGCGCTAAAACAGCAACTCATAGAAGCAATCAACGGCGAAGATTTCACGTTGGCGCTTTTAGAAGCTATGAGCGAACAAGGTATACCTGAATATCCGCTAGAAAACGAGGTATCGCTAGAGCAAGTTGCAAATGAATTTGCTTCAGGTATTAGCTTTGCGCCCGCACCAGGCGTACGCGCGCTAATTTGCGACGGCAAACGCGGACTTCCCCGAGCACTCTACGTTAACGGAAGTCAGTTCGAGTTCGCGAAAAGTGACCAAGAGTGGTTTGAAGCGTTGGCATCAGGTAGCGTTTTAAATGAAACGTGCTGTCAAGATGCCCCCTCTTTTACATTTTTAGAAACCTTGACTACACTTGTAAATAACGGTTACTGGGAATGGTATGAGGGATAATAGCTACGTATGGCGTTTACTATTCAAAACGTCGATTGGGAAAAGGATAAAAATCGACTAAAAGCATTGAGGGAACATGTATTCGTTTTAGAGTGGCGAGTACCCGAGGCAAGCGAGTTTGACGAGCACGACAGCTCTGCTTGCCACGTGCTTATAGTAGACGATAAAAACGTTCCAATAGCCACGGGGCGTCTGACCAAAAAAGGCGAACTCGGCCGAATAGCCGTCAAACGTAGCCATCGAACACTTATGGTATACCGCTTACTTTTTGAAGCGTTAATTAACATGGCTCGACAGAATAACTGTCCAATTATTAAAGTGGTTTGCAACTTAGAAAGCGTTTCATACCACCGTTCTATTGGTTTTATTCCCGACGGACAAGTGTTTATGGACGCAGGAGTGCCGCGGCAAAGGCTTAAATGTCCAGCTGAGCGTTTTCCCCTGCCGGACGTAACGCAGTTACATTAGATACTCGTTTAGACTTGCTAAACCTCTCGTCGGGCTTTTTATTAAAGTTTTACCAATCTTGCCATGTTGGCTCTGACCTCAACTCATTAGTGAACTCATAATATTTCTTCGACAATATTATGCATACTGTGAGGTGCTTTTATCTCTAAACAAATCCAGTACAAACATTTACATTTTTATTATTGGCAAACAAAGTAGGTTGAGCGACACTACAATAATAATTAGCCTTATAAGACGAGTTTAGACACATGCGTATACTAAGACTTACTCTTGGCGCAATACTATTTGCTGGTGGAATTGTTTTAACATTGCTCCCTGGCTCAATTCTCTTCATTATTGCCGGACTTGTTCTATTGAGCTATGACTGGCCTAGAGCGCGCGGTTGGCTTAAGTATAGCCAGCGCACCATGACATTAAGTGCTCGCAAAATAGATCGCTTCCTTCTTTTGAGAAAGCTTCGATAACATTTGCGTCTGCCAAAGCGTACACGCTTTTCCATTCATCGCCATGCTTATCACGTTCTGGGGTAAGCTAAAGGTTTAAAATCACCAAGATTTTTTTCTATTTTGTCGCACCACGTTAGCAACTAAACTTATGTAAATGCGTAAAAATACAATGCGTGTTAACGTAAACTAAAGTAATAATTACGAAGCCTTTAACAATAATAGTAGTGGCATATATCTCAGCATGCTCTGCATCTTAGATAGCTCGTATCATCAGGCAATGTAACCGTATAGATATGACACTGTGTAAAGCGTATAGAGACGCTGCACTGTTTGGGTAGACCATATTTAGTTAATCTGGTCAGGTCATATCTTTCGCTTACCTATGGAGAAAAGATCATGATCACGTTTACCGTTAATGGTAACAAACACGAATTTTCTGGTGACCCATCAACACCAGTGTTGTGGTACCTTCGTGACGAATTAAATCTTACAGGACCTAAGTTTGGCTGTGGTATGGCACAGTGCGGGGCGTGTACTGTACACATTGATGGCGTAGCGCAGCGGTCTTGCGTAATGCCAGTATCTACAGTTCAAGGCAAAGAGATTACGACTATCGAAGGGCTAAGTGAAAACGGCGACCATCCGGTTCAAAAGGCATGGGTAGAGCATAAAGTGCCCCAGTGTGGATTTTGCCAATGCGGCCAAATTATGCAGGCAGCCAGCCTATTATCTACCAATCCAACGCCTAGCGATGAGGAAATTGTCCAGAATATGTCTGGCAACATCTGCCGTTGCGGCACCTACCCCCGCATTCACAAAGCTATCAAATCAGCATCGAAATCAATGACAGGCAATGCAGGCGTAGGCTTCTTTGACCCAAGCCAAGCGGGAGAAGAAGCATGAGCGAGAATACCTATTTTGATATGAATCGCCGTAGCTTTTTGAAATCCACAGCCGCGGCAGGCGCTTTGGTACTTGGCACTTATTTCATAGGCAGCGCGCCACGTGCGATGGCTGGCGTTTTGGCGAAACCAGCTGAAAATGCAAAACGTGCAAACTTATTTATTGCACTTCGCCCCGACGGTATGGTTGAAGTGACCTGTCACCGCAGTGAGATGGGCCAGCAGATCCGCACCGCAATAGCACAAATAGTCGCAGACGAAATGGAAGCGTCCTGGGAAAAAGTAATTGTTATACAGGGTAAAGGCGATCCTAAATACGGCGACCAAAACACGGATGGCTCGCGCAGTATTCGCTTTAATATGCAGCGTTTACGTGAAATGGGCGCAAGCGTACGCTATATGATGCAACACGCTGCAGCAAAACGCTGGGGTGTTGAGCCAAATACCTGCGTTGCCGCGCAGCATGTTGTCACACACACATCAGGTAAAACCCTGGCTTATAAAGACTTAATCGACGATGCGCTTACCATTACGCCGCCAGAAGCAGATAAGTTGAAGCTTAAAGATAGAAAAGAGTGGCGTTACATCAACACAGGTATGGCGCATATCGACCTTCAAGATATCGTTACCGGTAAAGCCACGTTTGCAGCTGATGTCCGTGAACCTAAAGCGCTTGTTGCAATCATTGAACGCCCACCTGTAGTAGGCGGTAAGGTGAAAAGCTTTAACGCAGAAAAAGCAAAAGCAGTAAAAGGTGTCGTTGACGTTATTGAAATGCCTGCGCCTAAAGGTGCGCCTCAGTTCCAACCTAAAGGTGGAATAGCCATCATTGCTAACAACACATGGGCTGCGTGGCAGGGCCGCAAAGCGCTGGAAGTAACCTGGGATGACGGAGCAAACGGCGACTATAATTCAGAAAGCTTTAAAGCGCAGTTGCTTAACACGGTAAATGCCCCCCAGGCCCTTGTAAGAGAAAAAGGTGATGCGCTAAGTGTTTTAGAAGAAGCCAGCGACAAGCTTGTTGCTGACTATTATGTGCCGCACCTTGCTCAAGCGCCGATGGAGCCACCGTGCGCTACAGCCATGTACTACAAAGACCGAGTAGACGTGTGGGCCGCAACGCAAAACCCACAGGCTGATATGGAAACGGTAGGCGCCATGGTTGGCATGGACAAAGAGAAAATCAACGTTCACGTTACCATGTTAGGCGGTGCATTCGGACGTAAGTCTAAACCTGATTTCTCTGCTGAAGCGGCATACCTTTCGATGAAAACAGGTAAACCAATTCGCGTTCAATGGACCCGTGAAGATGATATCCAGCACGGTTTCTATCATGCAGTCTCTGCTCAGCACGTTGAAGCAGCCCTCGATGAAAACGGCAAAATTGATGCTTATCTTCACAGAACGGCGTTTTCACCGATTGCCTCAACCTTTCAAGAAGGTGCTAATGCGCCGTTTAGCTTTGAACTAGATTTGGGCTTTACAGACAACCCTATTCTTACGCCAAACATGAAGCTAGAACGCGGTGAAGCCCCCGCCAAAGCGCGTATAGGATGGATGCGTTCCGTATCAAACATTTTCCATGCCTTTGCGGTTCAGTCGTTTATTAATGAAGCGGCGCACAAAGCAGGCAAAGATTCGAAAGAGTACTTGTTAGAAGTCATCGGCCCCGACAGAATTTTGGATGTTACTGAACAAAAAGCCGAGTACAACAACTATTGGGGCGATAAGTCTGTCTATCCATTAGACACAGGCCGCCTGCGTAACGTTATCGAAAAAGTGTCTGACATGGCTGGCTGGGGTCGAGAGATGCCTAAAGGGCGCGGCTTAGGTATTGCCGCACACCGCAGCTTCTTGACCTATGTAGCCACTGTGGTTGAAGTAGAAGTGTCTGCGGCTGGCGATCTTAACGTTATTAAGTCTTGGGTTGCCATCGATGCTGGTACCGTGGTGAACACTGATACGGTCAAAAACCAAACCCAAGGTGGCTCGGTGTACGGTATCACTACTGCTATCAGTGACGGTATTACCTTCGATAAAGGCCGTGTACAGCAAAGTAACTTCCACAACTATCGTGTACCGCGCATGAGTGACTCACCGTTAGACGTTGAAGTAGAAATAGTTGAAAGCGATGCACCACCTGCTGGTGTAGGCGAACCAGCAACACCGGTATACGCGCCAGCACTTTGTAACGCTATATTTGCAGCATGTGGTAAGCGTATTCGTCAGTTACCTATTGGAAACCAACTAAAAGCCTAATGTCAAAAGTACTAATGACCTAAAAAACTGAGTCATTACCAGCACTGAAAATTCATTGCAAAGCGGTGCGTGTAATGCACCCAAAAAGGGTAAACACAACTTGTGTTTACCCTTTTTTTATGAATGTACTTATGTGACATCCTCAGCTTCAAGTGTAACTTTGGCCTGAGTTAATTCCATTGTTTTAACCGTAATAGTAAACCCAAATTTTAATCAAACGATTCAGGCGTTAATTGAAGACTTTTAAGGATGAGAGAAAAGGCAATAAAGGTTGTAGATACTCAGGCAGAAACATGCGACGGAGATGATGACGCACGCAACGAAAAGATGGATAAAAATACCATAACTTGCGTAAGCAAAAACTGCGCATATTAGGCCTATTGTGAATTCTACTAGTGCTGCTTCACAAAAGGTTCTTATATTACTGATTACAGGTTGAGCAAAAAACTTGAATCGATAAGCCATTTTGTTTCCTTCCCTGCGCCTAAAATACTGCTAACGTTTAGTAATTACTTTAGCACATTAAAGGCAATGCGAAAGAAACACAATGCTTTGTAGATAAGCACCATAAAATGAAAGTGAGCATGAAAACTTTCATATTACAACTTCTAATAAACAATAAAACTCGGACTCGTTGAGCCCGAGCACATCAACTCAGTATTTATTCGTAGTTGCGTTCCATCCACATCAACTGCATTTTTAGTTCGTTAATTTCTTTTTGCGCTTCCGCCAACTGCTCTACTGCAGAACGTGATTGCATAACATTCTCGTCAGAGGTGTTTACTGAAACTGTGCTGTCATTATGTGCCATAAGAGTTCAACCAAGTTAATTATTAATCTAAGATTCAATGTGAAAGTCACTTTGTAATATTACATTTTTTATTACACAAAGTCATGTCATCAATGGGCAAAAACACATACTTTTACGAAATAACTACTGTTTTTTTAAGGAATGTACCACTGGCATGTAACAATACTAAATCGTCAATATAATCAGTAATAACCAATAAAAAAGAGACCCGAAGGTCTCTTCTAAAAATCGTTATAGCTGGCTCTAATGTTAGAAAAATCGCTAACTAAGCAACTTATTAAGCTGAGAGCCTTAATGTTACGCTATTAACCGTGCTTTTCAGCAAGATATAGCCATGTCTCTACAACGGTGTCTGGGTTAAGTGATACCGAGTCGATACCTTCATCTACCAACCACGCTGCGAAATCTTCGTGATCAGACGGTCCTTGACCACAAATACCTACGTACTTGCCACGTTTCTTCGCAGCTTGAATTGCCATCGAAAGTAAAGCTTTTACTGCCTCATCACGTTCATCAAACAAGTGAGCAATTAAGCCACTGTCCCGGTCTAACCCTAGCGTTAGCTGTGTTAAGTCGTTAGAGCCAATTGAGAAGCCATCAAAGATGTCTAGGAACTGATCGGCAAGTAGCGCGTTCGATGGTAGTTCACACATCATAATAACGCGAAGACCATCTTCACCTTTCTTAAGCCCCTGCTCTTCTAGTAGCTCTATAACCTTACGGCCTTCCTGTAAAGTGCGAACAAACGGGATCATAATCTCAACGTTAGTTAAACCCATTTTATTACGAACGCGCTTGATAGCCTCACACTCTAGTGCAAAACAATCGCGGAAGTCTTCGGAGATATAACGGCTTGCACCACGAAAACCCAGCATTGGATTTTCTTCATCAGGCTCGTACTGGTAACCACCAACCAAGTTGAAATATTCGTTCGATTTGAAATCTGACATACGAACAATGACTTTCTCTGGCGAGAATGCCGCACCAATAGTTGAAATACCTTCTACCAATTTCTCAATATAGTATTCCGTAGGCGATTCGTAGCCCGCTATCATGTCGTTAATTTCTTCTTTCAACTCTTCCGGCTGACTGTCGAAATTAAGAAGCGCTTTAGGGTGCACACCAATCATTCGGTTAATAATGAATTCAAGGCGAGCTAGACCAACACCAGCATTGGGTAAGCGAGCGAAATCAAACGCGCGATCTGGGTTACCCACGTTCATCATAACTTTAAGCGGCAGGTCCGGCATCGCATCAATGCGTGATGTCACAACATCGAACTCAAGCTCATCACCATAGATAAAGCCGGTGTCACCTTCTGCACAAGACACAGTTATCTTGTCGCCGTTTTGAATGCTGTCAGTCGCGTTACCGCAACCAACAACCGCTGGTATGCCAAGTTCACGTGCGATGATTGCCGCGTGACAAGTTCGGCCACCACGGTTGGTAACAATGGCAGACGCTTTTTTCATGATAGGTTCCCAATCAGGATCCGTCATGTCAGTTACCAATACATCACCCGCCTGGATTTTATCCATCTCTTCAATTGAATCGAGTACTTTGGCTACGCCTGCGCCAATCTTGTGACCAATTGCACGGCCTTCACACACGATGTTGCTTTGACCCTTAAGCTGGAAACGCTCTATGCTTTGCGAGTCTTCACGGCTGCGTACCGTCTCTGGACGCGCCTGAACGATGTAAAGTTTGCCGTCTGCGCCATCTTTAGCCCACTCAATATCCATCGGACGCTTATAGTGGTTTTCAATAATCTGTGCCTGCTTCGCTAGCTCCATTACTTCATCGTCAGTCAATGAGAACGTTTTGCTATCAGCAACATCAATATCAACGATAGACACTTGCTTACCGTGTGCTTCATCGTCTGAATACACCATTTTGGTAAGCTTGCTACCCAGGTTACGACGAACAATTGCCGGTAACCCTTTATCTAAGGTTGGCTTGTGTACGTAAAATTCGTCAGGATTAACCGCACCCTGCACTACCATTTCGCCTAAACCAAATGAGCTGGTAATAAATACAACGTCTTCAAAACCAGACTCTGTATCAATAGTAAACATAACACCTGACGACGCGATATCACTTCGCACCATGCGCTGAATACCTGCAGATAGGGCTACGCCTTTGTGGTCGTAACCTTGGTGTACGCGGTAAGAAATGGCGCGGTCATTGAAAAGTGATGCGAACACGTGCTTTATCGCCACAAGCACAGCTTCATAACCTTTAACGTTAAGGAAAGTTTCCTGTTGGCCAGCGAATGACGCATCCGGCATATCTTCAGCAGTCGCAGATGAACGTACAGCAAATGACGCTTCTTCGCCCGCATCGCCCTGAAGCGTCACAAACGCAGTTTTAATTTCTTCTTCTAGCTTTCCTTGAAAAGGCGTGTCGATGATCCATTGACGAATGTTCTTGCCCGCTTCAGACAGTGCGTTCACATCATCGACATCAAGCGAGTCTAGTACTTCATGGATCCTTGCTTCTAAGCCACTTTGCTCTAGAAACTCATTGAATGCTTCAGCCGTAGTTGCAAAGCCGCCCGGCACCTGCACTCCGGCGTTAGCCAGGTTTGAAATCATCTCGCCTAATGATGCATTTTTGCCGCCTACGCGACCCACATCATGCATGCCCAGTTCTTGATACCAAAGTACGTATTCTTGCACAGCCCAAGCCTCCAGCTTTTTTATGTGTAGGGTATGAGGTACGTTTCAGGTTTGTGCTTTTTATTACCTGAAACACATCAAATTCTTGTCGATTGGTGGTGAATCCCACCTTTACTCATGTTCATTAAGTTTGACGGCAAATAAGTTGATATTTGTCGCCATTCACGAGAACCGTGTAGCTTTTCGACGAAATCATCTTAGAATGGGGGAATTCGGAATGTAAACCCTTTATTAATTTTGTAATTAAATTACACCAATGTTAAGGAATTGTTGTGCGCACAGCTTTTTATATATCAGATGGTACCGCCATTACAGCAGAGGTCTTCGGCCACGCCCTGCTTTCACTCTTCCCTGTTTCTTTTAATCACAACACCATCCCTTTCGTTGAAACTGAAGAACAAGCTCATAAAGTTTTGCAGCAAATTTCTGAAAGTTTTCAAGACACCGGCGAGAGACCGCTCGTTTTTTATACAATTGTGAATGTAGATGTACGCAAGATCATCTCTAAGTCTGTGGGTATTAACTATAATTTCCTTGACCAATTTGTGGCTCCCCTTGAAAAAGTGTTGGGGGTACCTTCTAAACCTGAAAAGCATCGCACACACAGTATTCATGAAACCACCTACGACATCAGAATAGAAGCGGTAAACTACGCGCTGGCCAATGATGATGGCTCCAACCTTAAGGATTACGATGAAGCCGACATCATCCTTACTGGCGTTTCTCGCTCTGGAAAGACCCCAACGAGCCTTTATTTGGCCCTTCAATACGGAATAAAAGCAGCAAACTATCCGTTTACCGAAGAAGATATGGGCGACATGCTGAAACTACCCCCTGCGTTACGCCGGTTTAAGCATAAACTTTTTGGGTTGACCATTGCGGCCGATAGACTTCATCAAATACGTTCAGAGCGTCGGGCAAACAGTAAATATGCATCGTTACCACAATGTAGAATGGAACTTCGAGAAGTTGAAAACTTATACAGAAAGGAAAAAATTCCGTTTTTAAACAGCACCAAGTATTCGATTGAAGAGATTTCGGCGAAGATATTGGCTGAAACGGGTCTTAAGCGTAGAAAGTATTAGCGAGCTAGATGCAGGTAATAACAAAAGCGTTGCACTATATTTATATTGCCTGCATTTAACTGAATAAGACTCAAAAGTTAATTCGGTGCATTTTCTCTGACCAACTTTCTGTAGCGTGGAAGCTGTAAGGGTGGAAGCTCTTCTACAGATACCCGCTTAAGCCAATGTCTTGCTTTTTCAGCATCATTATCAAGCGTTGCGTTTTCCGCTATACGTAACTTGATACTGTTAACTTGTGCAATATCCTTCGCTTGCTCGGCACAGGCTAAACCTTTTAGAAAAGCTTTCTCGGCCTCTTAGTGCTACTTACGTTAAGCACATCCTTTAATTCACTCAAATTAGATTCAAAAGGTATCCACTGCCCCATTCCCGTTCTGTAAATAGGCTGACGAACCTGCTCAGAGCTCGGCGTTTTTATTACACGCTTCGTTTTATGGAATGTTAAGCACGCCTCTTCAAACTCTAAGCCACAAAAGTCCAATAGACGACGCACTTGCCCTTCCAAATCATCTAGCACATCCTCATGTTGTACTGTCAGAATTTCGCCTGGCAACACTGTATTCCAGTGGGCCATTAGCTTTTCATAGGCTTTGTAATATCGACCAATATCAGTCAGAGAGTAGCTAAACTCTTGCCCATCACCAAACAGTTGCTTAAAGCCGCTAAAACAACAGTCCATTGGATTTCTTCTTGCGTCGATAATTCTAGCGTTGGGAAGGATCTTTTTAATAAGCCCAATATGAATGAAGTTGTTAGGCATTTTATCAATAAAGAACGGCGCCCCTTGCCGATAAGCTTGGGTCTGCTGAAGATATTGCTCACCTAGTTTTGCCAGCGTACCTTCGTTCAATGCTGATACATTTAGTGGGTAAGGCGTAGACTGATGGCTGAGTGACGACGCGATTCCTAATATATCGTGTAGTTCCATAGTGCCGTCGACTTGAGAGTGCGATGCTAAAATTTGCTCAAGGAGTGTTGAACCTGCGCGAGGTAGGCCAACAATAAAAATAGGATCGGGCGCCTGGCAGCCTTGTGTTTTGTTGAAGCATTCTTTGGTAAAAGCCTGCTGCTGAGCCTGTAATGCCTTCTCTGTTTTAACGATATCAAACTGCAGCGTACGCTTTTTAAGTTTATTGCCGCGCTCGTAGTACTCAAACGCGCGGGTGGCGTTCGCACTGTCTTCAAACCCCTTTCCTAAAGCAAAGCAAATATGAATTTCATCATCCAATTTTGTCGCTTCAGCATCTACCAACGAGACCATTTGCCTTAGTAATTCATCACTAAAACGATAGGTCTTCGTATTGGCTAGGCTCCAATACGCATCGCCAAAGTCCTTTTGAAATAAAATGGCTTTCTCATAAGCCTTTATCGCATCGCCAATATCACCTTTAGCTTTTAGGGCATGTCCTTGTGCCACCCAAACCGCCGGCCTATCTTCGTTCTCTCTAAGAAGCCCTTGATAGATGTCAATTGCCTGCTCTAGTTCACCAACACCAACGAGTGCATGAGCCAAGCCTACTTTCACGGTGAAGTTATCAGGTGCGTACTTCAGTCGCTGTTTCGCAACGGCTGCGGCATCAGGGAACTTTCCAAGCTTAGATAAAAGGCTTTGGTAGGCAGCGGCAGCTCTATCATTTTCTGGGTATAGCGTTACACAGCTTTCCAATAAAAATTCAGCGTCGCTATAAACTTTTAATTGAATACCAATTTCAGCAAGCAACATCATTGCTTCTGGATGATGCTCATGACCGGCTAGAAATTGTCGACACACTTGTTCGGCTTTGTGTAATTGCCCTTCGTGCATTAAATCTGTAGCGCCTAATAACGGCTTGGGTAACGATGTGAGAAATGCAATTTGCTGCTGACAAAGCGCGAGCGCTTGTGGTTGATTATCTGCCTTGTACACTTTTTCAAGCTGGAGCCAGGCAGTTAATAAAGCAGGGTTAAATCGTGTAGCCTGATAAAAACTGTGGGCAGCCTTTTTGCTGTCAGAGGCTAAGTAGCAATAGCCCAGCTCTTGATAAGCGCGAGCATAATTGGGAATGTAAGCAATCAGTTCATTTAACGTTTCGATGGCGCTGTTTACATCAGCCAACAGACGGTATGCCACGGCTTTTAAATAAAGCACCTCTTTAAGGATGTTTTGGCTTACCCCCAACTGTTCCCTAGCGCGTAGCAGTATGTCATTGCACCCAGAAATGACGGACTGATGCTGTGATTGCATAAGCCACTGCTTTAACTGCTGTATTTCTTTTTGTTCTTCTAGTGTCATTAAAAACGCCTGCTTTAAATTCAGCGTAAAATAAAAAACGGCGAACTCAGTGAGTTAGCCGTTTTAAACTTGAGGCCGTGCAGTTTTCAAACGATAAAAACACGGAAAGCGCATTGCCTCATAACGTTATACGCTATTCGTACATGACCAATCTAGCTATACTAACTTAGCCTTAATAGTAATCGTATGAAAAACGAAGACCAATAGTACGAGGCCTATTGGTTACTACCTTCGGCGTAAATTGCTGAGTGTCAATATTTAAAATAGCACGCTCATCAAATACATTATCAATGTAGAGCTCGGCTTTCCAAACGTCATTTGTTACACCAACAGCAAGGTTGGTTAATATATACGACTCTTGCACGTAACGGCCGCCGCGGAACGTTTCACCATTTGAGTCGGCATACGTTACCCCTTCGAACACGCCAGCCTCTTGTTCAATCTTAAGACCTGAGCCTGTACCATAAATAAGCGACGTTGCATCCTCCATTACGTAGGCATCCATAACCATGCCTGCCAACCGGTCGCCGGTATAGCTTACAGATCCATTAACATACCCACGCTTATCACCTTCTAGTTCAAAGAAATAACGCGCGTTGATGTTTCCAGAGAAATCCGCTGAGTATGGCAGCTTCGAACCTACACCTGCCGCAATACCCTCAAGCTCCGAGTTTACGCGAGTAAGTTCAGTATCTAATACACTAAATGCAGCATTAATGATTAGGTCGTCAGTGGCAAGCCACGTCATGTCAGCATCAATACCTTTAATCTCAGCATCACCCACATTATCAGTGAATACCAAGAATGAGATATTTGTAGGGTCGAAGCGCGACGTTTGCAGCTCTTCAATTTCAGAATAATAGGCCGTAGCGTTTACACGGAATTGGCCATCAAAAAAGTCACCCTTAAGACCCAATTCATAGTTATCCAGCGTATCCGTTGTGGAATATACAGGAATACGGAAGTTTTCGAATTTGCCAGACTGATTATTTGACAGACCACCACCAACGCGGTTAGTAACCGGTGGTCGGAATCCTTCTGAATAATTAGCAAACAATAAGATGTCTTTGTTAACCTTCCAGTCTAGCGAGAACTTAAAGATTGTGTCGTCAACGGTTAAGACGCCGTTCTCGTCAAGCAAATCTACCTCTAACTGCCCACTTTGAATAGCGGCGGCAACAGCTTCAGGATCCAGGCCAACGGCTGCAAGCTCATCGGGGTCTTGCGTACCGAATGCACGAATACGTCGCGTTACGTCAACAGTTGACGTTGAGCCTACGTAGATATCATCAATTTCATACCAACGGGCACCAATACTTGCAGTAACCGTGTCGGTAATATCGTATTCCAGCTGACCAAATACAGCAATTTGTTCAATGGTATGCGTAATATCGTTGATAAAGCTTACTTCAGAAGGGAAAGGGCCACCATCGCTGTTAATGCCTTCATTACCTACTAGGGTACGTTGAAGGTTATCAAAGCCAAATGTCGTCATTTCAGTGTTGGCAATCTTGAACTGACCTACTGTTGCTACCTCTTGTTCGTCATAAAACAATCCGGCAGTTACTCGCCATGGCGTATCCATGGTGGTATTGAAACGTATCTCATGGGTATTACGGGTAGAAGACGTGTCTTCTTTATAGTATTTGGTTGGATCTAAACAGCGCTCATCAGCTGTGTTATCAGGCGTATCGTAGTGGTTACACACGTAATACGCAGAAAATAAACCGCCGTTTGTATACCCTGTGTAGTCTGCTAGCGTATCAATTTCACGGTCTAAGTAGCCACCGGTATATACAACGTTCAGCTTTTCTAAGCGCCCTTCAAGCGTCCACGTAGTTAAACCGAATTCGTCTTTGTTCTCTTCCTGTTGGAAACGCAGAGCAGAGCTTTCACCTTCAAGTGTGGGGTCGTACGCAAATACACCCTCTGTATCTAACGTTTGCTGGGTGTGCTGTACAAGTAAGTCCCAGTTATCATTAAAATGATAAGACAGACCAAAACGTGCACCTGTATACATTGCATCATTAAAGTCTTCTTCTACCAGTGCATCATTTTGTGGAGAAACGACTGCGGCTTCGGTATTAGAGCTAATGTTCGGGTTGGTAATTCTGTTAGCATCCATGGCCACTGGATCAGCCAACGGCCCACCAGAAATACGGTCAATAACCACGGCGCTTCCAATGTATCCGCCCTCGCCAGGCACATTCATTACATTGTCTATCCAGCCACCTTGCTTATCGTTGTACGCAGCAACTCGAACAGCCAAGTCGTCGGTAAGCGGCATATTAAAATATGCTTGAACCGAGTTACTCATTTCACCGCCTTTGGTAAAGCCGATATTTGTATCAAAGCCTGTAGCAAAGCTCGTATGGTCGGGTTTGTTAGTAATTAAACGAATAGTACCCGCCTGAGAGCTTGCACCAAACAATGTGCCCTGTGGCCCAGGAAGTACCTCAACCCGCTGAACGTCAGTAGCGTAGACATCTAAATTACGCCCTGCCATGGAAACTGGCATTTCATCAAGGTAGAAAGCAACTGATGGTTGTAAGGCCTGTACAGACGACAACATGATATTAGATTGGGTTGTTGCGGCACCGCGAATGTAGATTTCATTCTGTCCCGGCCCGGTTCCTTGGAATACCACATTTGGTAAAAATTCAACATAGTCTTGGAAATTATCTATACCAAGATTTTCTAGTGCTTTACCGTTGAGCGC
>Ga0115005_10001529_pt1 | contig 18393 bp, 10 predicted proteins | sample ArcOceMetagenome_FD_87163 | JGI IMG/M metagenome (GOLD analysis project Ga0115005, IMG submission 87163) | Marine eukaryotic phytoplankton communities from Arctic Ocean - Arctic Ocean - Greenland ARC118M Metagenome | ecosystem: Environmental > Aquatic > Marine > Oceanic | place: Arctic Ocean... | reverse complement strand
CTTGAGAATAAGGATTGCCACGACACTCGGAAGGATGATGCACATGGCCTCGAAAGACTTGAAGAGGAGGGCGGATACGCTGATCTAAGTTGCGTGGCATAATAGTAAAGTAGAGTCGAGTAAGATGTGTGATGGGTGATGGATTTTAGAATTAGTTACTGTATTTATGGCGCGTTTCGAAAAGCTTCGTGGGTGTTGAAAAGTCTTCGTAGCGTTTCGAAAAGCTTCGTGGCGTGGGGTGTTGAAAAGCTTCGTGGGGGGTTAAAAAGCAGCTGATCTGGAATTTGTTTGAATATTTTGGTTCTTCTCTTGCATTAGTTCCAAGTTGACAAGTGGACGAAATCATCACCCACCTCAATAGAAAGGGGGATTGGAAAAAAGATTCGATCAGAATAAATAAAACATCAATCGCAAGCATCAACATCATACTGTACATCATCGTGAGAATAGAAGCGAGAAAGAACAAAAAGAATTCATCGACAACATTCAACATCAATCACACCTGCTATTCAATAGTTCATTTTCAATTTGTAATTTCACCTGAACTATCACCAAAACATCAACCAATCATGTCTTCATACTTCACCGCTGGAGCAAATAAATTCAAAAAGGTGAGAGAATGGGCAACTCCAACGCTCAAAAGCTCAGCTTTTCTAGAGAGAGGAGTATTGACGCCAGAAGAATTTGTTATGGCCGGCGATGAACTTGTGTACAAGTGCCCTACCTGGCAGTGGGAAAGCGGGGATCCTAAAAAGGCCAAGAATTTTCTCCCAAGTGATAAGCAGGTAAGTACACGAAAGTGACGTGTTGGGAATTCCTACTTACCGCCTTGGCGTTTTTAAAGTACTTGAACATTTCATCTCAAATCTCTTCTCTTGCCGATTGTCCTATTGCAATAGTACCTCGTGACTCGCAACGTTCCCTGCCCAACACGTGCCGCGTATCTTGAAAACTCAATTTCAACCGGCGAAGAAGAAATGGCTCACATAGACGAAGAATGCGGCGGTGATGATTGGCTGGTGTCCAAGGTCTTCTCTCCCGAAGAACAGCAAAGGCGCATGGACGACAAGATCGAGCAAGAATTTGATATCCTTGACGAAGACGGTGAAACCATGGATAACATAAATACCGAGAAAGAAAAGGCTGAAGTGGCTGAAGGCTCCGATGAAATTCAGGGCGATATGGCGAAATTGGACATTCAGGAAAATAAGGAGGAAGCGGTGAAAGATGCCGACGATGAGTATGCTGACATGGAAGAATTTGAAGATGAAGGCGTCATGGAAGACGAAGCGGCTGCTCCAACCACCACAGCCACTGCTTCAGGTGACAATATTATGAGAGTCCGGACTTACGATCTCAGCATTACATACGATAAATATTACCAAACTCCACGAGTGTGGATGATTGGCTATGCGTCCGCTGATTCATCCCAGCCTCTCACTGGGGCGGAAATGTTTCAGGATGTCATGAGTGATTATGCAAATAGGACCGTGACAATTGATCCGCATCCTCATATTGTTGGTCCTCATGCTTCGATCCACCCCTGTCAGCATGGAGCTGTCATGAGGACGATTGTTAAGAATCTGACCAAGGCTGTTGGTGGCGAGGAGGCTGCGAAACCTCCTTCTGTTGAGATGTATCTGTTTATCTTTTTGAAATTTGTATCTTCAATTATCCCAACCATCAACTACGACTTCACCATGGATGTGGCTGTTTCTACACAGAAATAATGAGGTTTGGGAAAAGGCAGTTTGGGGTTTGTACTCTAAGAATCGTTGGTAGAGGCTTCAATTGTACGGATACGAGCGATTATTAAAAATGATAATGAAGAATTGTAAAGAAGTTATTATATATGATAGAATACAACTGGCGCACGGAAAACAATGAGTCAAGTTTGTGATACAAATGCAACCAAGGTTGTCTTTCCCACGGATCTCAAGTAGATCCATATTTATTGTCGACGTTGGAGAGCAACGGGGTTCTTGGATCATTGTCAATGTTTGCATCTGAACGCTGACCAGACGGAAACCTTTCTGATTTAGGAACAAATGCTGCTGCCTTCATGTGGGCAATATAATTCGATGGAACCATTCCCTCGTTGAGACTGTGGCGGTATTTTTAAAGGAGAAATATTAAGGTTGGTGCTTTCAAGTTTTAAAAGAGACATTTTTTACTTGTACAAATGATGTAAAATGCACATTGAAAACTGTATTCTCACCTTTGTCCCATGTGCTTGAGTCGGCGTGAACAATTTCGGAAGTCGTCTTCAGGATCAGACTTATTTGGAAATGCTGAAGAACTTATTGTCGGTACAGAATAGTACTTCTCTGGAGTAAACAGATCCGGCAGGATTACCCCATCTTCACCGAACATAAGTTGCTTGATAGCCTCCTTTTTATCGCGATCCTCTCTTCTTTGTTGGGCTGCCAAGAACGAATCACGGAAGCGGTTGTGGTGTTCACGTGTTTTCTCCCTTTCTAGTTCTTCCATTTTTTCGTCTGTAAAAGAGTCAAACTTTTTAAAGTTCAATACATCGAACATTTTATTCCAAGGGCCGAATGCAGTATAAAGGACAATCCTCTTCAAAAACAAGAAGTGCTTCGCGATGTAAAGTGACATGACGGACAACAATATCGCAATCGTTGTTATCCAAAATGATGTGTACATTTGATCCCATTTCAAGATGCTGGATACAAACCGTAGCTTGAGAATCACGTCGTAAAGAAACTTTTGCATAGGAAATAGAGTGTTCTTGAAGAGGTCGAATCTGTTACTTTTGTTTCGACGTCTGTGTATGCGTATACTTTCTGCATTAATCTCTTCCCATTCCTCAATCTCTTTAGTATAATCTTGCCAAAATTTGTCACTTGCTACTCCGTTTGCTTCCGCTTTTGCTTTGGAGTTCTTCAAGTATGCAGATTCAGCATCTTCGTGTTCATCTTCTTCAATAGTCTCTGGGGGTGCTCGACCCGTAATAAGTCGAGCTAATAACGAGAAATAACTTGGTGGCTTCCCCCAAGATGAAGGGCGTTTACGCTCTAGCTCCAGGAGGGCCATCATCGCCCATGCAATGCTGGCGAAGAAACAAGACAAGATGTACTGGGGCCTTTCTGCGATAATGATCGCAAATGTAAACGCGAGCATTGAATGTAATGGAATGTAGACATGCCAACCACAGAATGTCAATTTCCAGTGTCCGCGCCAGAGCCATAGTGTTTTGAAAAATTCAGTTACTGTGAAAGGGATTGATTGGTATTCCATGATTTCGTTCAAGAAGGAAAAAAACGTACGCAGATCGTATTCTTCAATATCTGCATACCCCTTTACTGCGTACTCTGCATGACGATAGTTTTGCTTGTTGTCAAAGTGAATGGTATACTTCGACGATGGCGATTGAAGTGCATTGAAGAAAATTCCACGGTGATTTGTGTGCTCAATCCTCATCCGAAGATGAATGGTGCCTCTCGGCGACCGATTGCTGACTTGATCAGTGTCGTAAAGCTTGTACGACAAATTGTATGTCGTGTTGGGCACAAACCTCCCAAGTGGTATATTTAACCTCCCAATTGGATCATCGGGATTGTCACCCATATCATGATCAAAACACCCAATGAATAGGTTTGAGGATATGTGATTGATATTAAATTTGAAGGCTCTTCGTGTCCAGGGTAGAAATCTTGGACTCTTGCGATCTTTGATGACATCAGTTGTAATGGCAGCATCTTCAAACGCACATGTAACATATGCATCTGTTGTGTCTCCTGGTATCAAACTGGCGCGATCTAAATTTATTAGTCGGTCGATCCCGATAACTTCAACATACAACTGCCCGAGTTTCCCCCCTCCGATTTCCGTCCAAAATTGACTTGGAGAGTTTGCTAGGTATTCAATTTGATTTGAAGTCATCCATTGTTCACCTTTATCTTGTTGGATTGGGCGTGCCAGATAGTAGATATCATTTCCAATTCTCTTTTTCCTCAAGCTCGGTAACGATTTTTGTTGTCCAACTTTGGCCGTTACAAGATCATTGTAATACTCCTTCGTAAGAAATTCTTCTGCTTCTATGTTTTCAACGAATTCGATTTCAGACGCAGTTGCCCTTTTGCATCTGATCGCGAGATAACCCTGGGCACTTTCGCCCGTTTGGATGTACTGCAGTTTTATCGCATGCCTTTCTCCTTTACATTCGATAAGTTTCTTAATTGGGAACATAGCCTGACCAAGACACTTCTCCTTGGTTAATATTGCTTTGTCCTTCACTTCAAATATCATATCATCATGCGAGTAGAAATCGTCTGGATGCAAACTGAAGGTGAACAACGATTTCGTACGAACAGTCCAGATTGGATCAAGATTTTTATGAATAACAGAAGTAGTGTGAATCTGTTCACCGCCGTATTTGACAATTACGAAAGGGTCCGAAGTGTCTCTGTCTCTGTTTACAGCTTTGAGATCAGTAGCTGAAATTATCTCGACCAAGAACTGAATGGGTGTGGACAGGTTGCTGGGAACGAATCCACCTAGTTCCATTTGTACAGAACTCATTGCTGCCTGTCTCAGATTAATCTTGAGAGTTTTGATAAACATAAAAAAATGTGTGGACTGTTTCTTCGTGGGAAAGTGCAATAATATTCTTTTCTTTCTTTTTCCCATATCAAACTCTGCCAATACTTTTGCCCCATCTAGCTTTAGAATAACTTTTTCCAGCGGCACACTCAGCTTCACTTTCCACTCATGTCCGTCTTGCACATTGGCGAGAGCATTCATAAAATTAATATCTACTCCTTCCAACCCCATCGTTGACACTGTACTGCCCGATGCAACAGACTGATTCTCTGTCACGTCTGGCTCCTCATCTTGAGTAGTTTTTTTCTTGAACAAATGAAATACAACATCGTCACCTGGCTGAATAAGTGCTGACCAGTCACTGGGTTCAGAACCCAACTCAAGATCACGATAGCCATTAAGGCCCAGACCTAGATTAGGATTTCTTCGTAGTTCAATTCGAACAAGAGCCCATTTCTTTCTCGGCATGAGAGAAACCGGATTCGACTTTTCAATGACCCACTCATGGACGCAGACGGTGAGGGGGGCACTAGATTTCGAATCTTTCAAGTCGAGATTCCCCGTCTTCGTGAGGCTGCTGAGAGCCCCGGTGGATCGTTGATCCTCCTTGGCATCGACCCATGAAGGTATTTCTTCAATAGTTGAAAGTGAAGATTTTGTGTTCGATGTTGATTGTTTCGGTATCATCTTAGAATACGCCCGTATGTCAGGGTTGTAGCAGTGCTAGGCGCGTTGTTGTGCACCTAATTGCGAAAAATTGTGCGCTCAAGATGAGAACGGTGCATTCAGTCGCTTATGGTGCAAAATTTCAAATTTTAAGACAAATAAAATCTTCACGTCGCTTTCAATTTTTATCTCTCAACGGAAAGATACCATGACAGACAGAATAACGTTTTCTTCACAGTTCACTTTTCTGGCATCTACTACGTGTGTACCGTACATAGTGGCTTGAGTATGAAGCGCTTACTAATTTAATATCTTCTAAGTCCACATGCCTTGTCAGTAGTCTTCTTCTTCTTACCACGCCTCTCTCTTCCAGATTTGGTTGCATTTGGATTCTTCCTTCCGAACCCTACCTTGATATCTCCACGCTTTGTCAAATCTTGATGACATCCTACTGTTGCAGCAATATCAGTTCCAAAAATAGACTGTTTTTCCTTCTTGCTCCTTGTCATTTTCACCCGTTGATTCCAAGCTCCATACATCAGTTGATCCTCAGCTAGGAGAAGGTCTCCCATGTACTTATTTTGAGTTCCTGGCTTTGGAAGCGCGAACTGTGTCCCACGTGTTTTACTCTTGTAGTTCTTCTTCAAATGCAATTTTAATCGCCCAGTCTTCCCATCAACACTTGCAGCAATTCGATGCAACGATGAAGATCCGCACTTGTCGCAGAATATACGCTTACCGTCGTTATCACTTCCAGTGTACACCTTGAAACAACAGGCACAGCGCATTACCCAGGACTTTAATTTTCTGACTTTCACACCATCTACAGAGAGTAATTCGAGATTCATTTGCAAGATTACATTCTGCATTGCAAAATCTGTAGTTGCACAAGCTGCTCTGTCTGATTTAGGTGGAAGATTTTCATCTATTTTCATCATTTGGCGTCTATTGGAGCCGCTGCCGTAAGGATCTAGAGTGCCCATCGCCTTCATTGAAGCAATTTCTTTTGTAGAAGTAATCCATCCTTCACCGTCATCGTCGACTTGAGCACTCTGTCCAGAAAATCCAGTACCTCCAATTACTCTTGACTGAGTATCCTTAGGTTTGATCGGCGCCGCGAAATCAAAAGATTCCACCTTCTTTGTTTCCTCGGGAGCTTTGCCTTTTTTGTTGGCCTGGATCTTGACTCCGCCGGAACTAACAATATCCTTGTATCCTCTGAATGAATTGTACAGTTTGCCGCTGCTTGAAATTGGCTTTAGAGATGCTTCTCTTTTCTTACGATCTTCTTCTTCCGCTTTCTTCAATTTGTCTGCGTTTCCATGCGTGTCTTTGTCGCCTTCGTCGTCACTTCCTTCATAGGGAACAGTTAAAGCGGCAGATAAACTTGGAAATTGCATTTCCAATTCTTGTTCAATTTGGGTATTTTGTGCTGCTTCAACCTCTCTTGCATTGATGGAAGGACCTGCTTCTTCCTTAGCCTTATTTTCTTCAACTTCTTCTGGGTCAAGAATGTAAATATCGCAATCTTCGTCGCTGAAGTCATCTCCAATTGAAGCATACTCATCTCCATCATCATCACTAGTATCGTAATCATCATCAATGGGAAGATCCAACGATTCATCATCTTCAGCGTCACTAAATTGACCACCAGAACTTTTGTCGTCCATTGCTGAATCACTAGTAGATGCTAAATTCATCGATCCGAAAGCTGTTGTCATTGCCATAGCAGCAATAGGTGCATCCCGTTCAATATCAAGTGTTGTTGAGGTAGCAGTATGATTCACTAAAGTCGCCCAGGATTTTTTGACCGGTGTAGCATTGGTCGGAGCTGGTGATTGTGCTTCCTCTCGCTTTTCTTTCACAATTTGTTCGTTATGTACCATTTCTGCAGGGATCTGGATCTTCCCCTGAAAGAAATCTGCACCGCCTTCCAATGCATTAGTATCACTTGGAGTAGTATTCGATGCCGATTTTTCTTCGGTATCATTAGTAGCTATCGAAACCTCATCAACTTTCACAGGATTCTTGTTCAACGCCGTGATTCTACCAGTTAAAGCTCGCTTAGGCTCAGTACGGATATGTTCTACAGTATTGCATCCTTCCTTCTCCAAATCATACAGTAACGCAAGAATATGCATATCAACTGCACTGAGACTGGCATAATCTCCTGTTTTCTTACTAAACTCCACCATTTTTGCTAATCCCTCTGCGGTAGGATCTCTAACTTCCAACTCAAAGGGCAGAGATTCCATATGACTACGTGCCTTGCTATCACGAATTTCATCAATAACGCCTTGTGTTGTAAAATATCTTTCTGCAGTGTTATGGAGTCTAGAAAATCCTGTATGTTTGATAATTGCACCAGAGTCCACAATTAGGGCATGGTACTTTTGCTCATCTTCATTGACCTTTGCTTCGACAAATTTATTTGGTCTGGGTTTGTTATCGTTTTTTCTGCCAACTTTTGGCTTTGATGTTGTCATTCCTGGAGCGGAAACGCTCGGACCAGACCATGAACCATCCATGATAGGGGCGAATATGTTATGCTTGATATGGTGTATTGAATGTAATAACTATCTAATCTTCAATAAAGAAAAAAGAATTCCCAACATTGAAAATGGCGGCAAATGAATGGATGGTCCTCGCCTCGTCGGTGGATAAGAGCCCCCCGACATTTCAGGGATTCAAGTATCAGCTAAAAAAGGTAGAAACAGATCCTATTTTGTTTATGGCAATTGTTTTTTGTGGGACCGGCAATGGAAAACTTTTCATTTTTCGATGTATGCTGTCTTCGAGATGCTGCTACTGCTCCATTGAAACTTGTGGAGATAACCCTACTAGTATGAGATTTTAGATAGAATAGTTGCTGGGATCATTATTTCCACTGGTCTTTGTTGCTTGATTTGAAGAAGTGTGTAAACATCAATTATATTTTCTGAAGTTATAAAAAGGCTTTTTAGATTTCTGGCGGAGAGGAATCATAAGTAACTTTTCCACGTTGCAATGCCGTAGACCCAGATCGTTTCTTCACACAAATCCCATCACGCACCCAATTACACTAGATACTGGGCAGGCCTGCAAATATACCGTTTCGCACACCGTTGCTCTTGAATCAATTGAACCGGCTTCCTTCTCAATATCATTAATAACATCAAATTGGTAAGTCTGTGAGGGGAAGGGTGTGTCCAAGGATCCTAGCGGTAATTACCGTTGTATTACAGCATCCGTTGCATCACAATTTGTGAGGGGAGATTATTCACATACCGGCCCTTCCTAACCTTGCTTGCGCCTTGCAATACGACCGACTAAATTCCTTTGTAGCCTCAATATTATCAAATAGGAAGTAGTCATTTGGTGTAGGTGTGGGAAGTTCCGACCTTAGTTTCTACCCGACGAACTTGAGAAGTAAATATATCCGCGTTTTGCCAAGATCTGTACGACCTCTGGCGCACCAAAGTTATTACAAGTACGCATTCCATTGCCAATTTTCAAGACCCCGATATCAAGCACCCATTCTATCATGGATAATGGAACGCATGAATGTAGGGGCAGTCCTAGCCCAGTGCACAATCCTCGTCATTTGCTCTCCGCGATTTTGCCAAATGGCAAGTTGACAACAGTAGATGTCATCGTCGATGGTTCGAATGTTCAACCGAAAGGGTCTGCTATTAAATCACCAGAATCCGATTCCCCAAGGCGGAAGTCCACTAGAGTGAGAAGCGAAAGTGCAGCAAGTGAATCGAGCGAACTCGGCAATCACCCCGATAAACGGAGGTCGGCACGTGCCAGGGCCGAAACTAATGACAGTGATACGATTCGAGTCAACGGAGATCAACGTGCACGGCAGCAACAGAATCTCAACGGGTCCTGCAAGGACAAGAGGTTTGTGCAGAATATTCTTGGTGATGATGGTAATCAATATTACTGCGCTCTTTGCCTAGATGTTGGTGACGTTGTATGCTGCGACGAATGTCCCAAAGTGTACCATCCTCTTTGTATACCCGAAGGCTGCGAGTCTCGGAAAAGTATGGATGCTGATGAAGACCCATGGTTCTGCCCTGATTGCATGGCTTCGGGAAAGACAAGATCTACCAGCGGTAATAAGAAGGGCCGTTCTATTCGAAATGTCAATCAGAAACTGTCTATACAATCTTCCTTTCCCTTTGGAAACGGCCAGAATGGAATGCCCGCAAGACAGCGTGATAATGGAACTAGCCCTCGCACTATGCCACAAGCAAAGCGAGGTCCAAGTCCAAATGATCGAATGAAAAAGCCCAAAAAAATCGTCGAGGGCGAAGAAGTTATCGAAGAGAGCAATGAAAGATACTCTCCATATGAATCGCAACTTCTTAGGAATGAAAGGGGGATCGTGAGAGCTGTGTCTCCATTTTACTACTATCTGCTAGACAATAGAATCCGCCTTGAACGCCAACTTGGCCGCAAGAATAGATCATTCAAAAGAGCACAAAATGGTTACGACAAAAATCTCATGGTCGCAAAGGAAGGACTCTCGTGGTGGAAAAGAGCGTCGCACCATGATCGCAAAAGGTACCTTGATCACGCCATGAATGAATTTGAACATAATGTCACTTTGTGGAAAGAAGAAGAAACCATCAAAGAAATGTATCAGCTAGTGGATGAGCCTATAGAATTCCCAAACGAAGATTCTTTTGCGGATTACAGCCCAGATGACGAAAAGTATTGGAAGAAGAAGATGAGGAACTTAATTTCATGTTCCAAAATCGAATGCAACCGGTCTAAGCCTCAGCAAAATACAATTCTAATGGAGCTTTTACAAGACACGCGATTCCATCCTTTGCCTATGATCAAACCAAACCGCGAGCCATCCATAGTTGAAAACCCGGATTACTCCGGTATGGTAGTTCCGCATTTCAATGTACAAGGACCTATTGCAACATGTGTCGGTGATCAATGTATCGGGTGTACCAGAGGCTGGAATCATCACTGTCCAATTTTGGGAAGGCAGTTCCCTGCGGTGGAACATCGTGCAAAACTTCAGCCTCCTTACCCGTCATTCATGGCTACTCGTATTGGAACAGAAATTCCTCCTGAAACGTTGGAGGACTCAAGAATTCATGTTGACGGTGCGAAAAGATATAGAGATGTGCAAACTCTGACTCTAACAGAACCAAGTTTAAGGGGTGATGATGTGATGAATTTTGTAGACAAGCTTGTTGCCGTCAAAATGACAAAAGTAGTTCCCAAGTTCGAAGGAGAACACAAACAATTGACCCGAGGCATCCTACCCACAAAGTGGAAAGTCGGCGGTAGCGACGACTCAAAGGAAAATACTTTTATATGTGGAAAGTGCAAATCAACCATAAACACAGGCCAAGGTTGCATAAGCTGCAGGCGTGCCCAGCTACTTGTTGATGCGTCTAAGCAAGAAGGACATGACGAACACGAATTAACGGCCAAGATGCACACAGCTATGTTACCCCGCGCCAATATCAAAATGGACGATTTCGAGCAGCAATCAAAATTTGATAAAAATATTGCAAGGGCACTGGTTGCAAAACCTTGGAAACCGAACACCATTCTACCTCCAATCGCAAAGGTTTTTCCTCCGGATAACCCACCGCCGTCATCAGATAAAGAGGAAACCTCGGACGACGAAGCATCAACCGCTTCTTCAGAAAAAGACGAGGTCGAAAGCTCAGAGTCTTCAATAGAAGTAAGAGACATTGCGTCAAAACCAGAAACATCTTTAACTACTTCTACAAAAGAAGTCGACGATGCTGAAATAATCAAAGAATCGGCTCCCAAGAAACAGGCTCCTAGGCGTTTTCCACGTAGAGGTCATTCCAATTCGGTAGATAACAGTGCTAGTGCAGTTAACGATGATAGACAAGCCCGAGAATTGGCTTACAAAGACAAGTCGGCGGAGCTTCAGAGTCGGTGTCTATTAATTGCAACTTGTGGTATACTCCTTGGTCTCATTAGACGAGACCCATTGCGTCTCTTTGCTGAACCAGTTCCCATCAATGTCGAAAGTTATTACAAAATTATCAAAAATCCTATCGACTTCAGCAAAATCAAAGCAAAGGTTCTGGCTGGCGAGTACAATACTCTGGGAGCATTTGCATCAGATGCGAAACTCCTCTGCATTAATTCGCTGATTTATAACCCTCCGGGAACTATTTATGCCACAACTGCATACGAGTTGAGAGATGCATTTGATGTCATGCAGAAAAGGGCGTCAGATTGGATTCTTGCTATCAAAAATGCCCATGCATCATATTACTCACGTCGTGGAAGGGTCAGCCAACAGTTGAAAGGCAATGGGAAGCGTTCTCTCTCGTTTGATGAGCAAGATATGCATAAAGACGCTGATCTCTTTTACGAGCTTCGTAAGAGTTGGCCAGGAGCTATCGATCTATTGGAGGAGAACGGGGACTGGATGCGATCTCAGCTATCTGCAGAATTCGTGAGGACGAAAGAAAACGAAACTGCTTATTACGGTGCATTATCTATTCGTCGTGCAGCAGTGGCAGCGGAGGCGTCCTTGGCTCCAATATATGATGCGGATAAAATTTTCCAGCCCTGTATTCGCAGAAGTCATTTTGATGATGAGCTACTCAGGACTCGGATTGATCGTGAGGTTGCAAAATCAAGCGATTTATCCAAACTCCAGCAGTATCCTTCATGGCGTGAAGGCGATGTTCTTGGATTGATGAAGAAGGTTCAAAAGTGGCGTGTAGACAAAAAGACATCGCCTGATGAGCTGTGCGGTCGTTGTGTGTCTAGTCAAATACACGGCGAGGCAAAGCTAGCTCGTTACGCAGAATCAAGTCGGAAAAGGAGGAGATTAGACGAAATCCAGGTTCGAATTGCAGATTCGCGCAAGAAACAAAGCACTGGCATGGCGAGTAAGAAAGAAAGAGACCGCATTGCGGTTCTTGACCTCAAGAAGGAAACTCGGGGTCAGAATTCCGTAACGGTTAGAGGGAGCCAAATCCAGGGATGGGGGTTGTACGCAGATCATTCTTTCCAAAGGGGGGAAGTTGTTGCAGAATATGTGGGTGAATATGTAGTGAATCCAGTGACTGATATTAGAGAAAAAATGTATGCTGAAGGACGCATTCAAGATTATCAATTTCGAGTAAGCGCAAATCTTGTGATTGATGCAACAAAGCATGGCGGATTTGCTCGCTACATTAACCACAGTTGCGACCCGAATTGTGTTGCAAAAATAATTGACGGTGATGAACCAAACACACATCTGAAAAGAGTTATCGTTAGCAGTCAACGCTCGATTGAGGCTGGAGAAGAAATCACTTATGACTATCAATTCCCAATCGAGCTAAATCTCGATGAGAGGTTGCCTTGCAGTTGTGGTGCCAAGACTTGCCGAGGATTCATGAATTGGGATCTACCAGAGTCAAGTTCGTTGATTTCTCGGGCGAGGACTAGTAGGGGGAGAAAAGAGAGGATTAGAAATTTGGTGAGGAAAGAGATGAAATAGAGATGACAATGTCTCCATCGATAACTCTACCAAGTACCGTACACGTACGATGCATACAGTAAGCTACAATATTTTAAAGATAGAAACAAACTGCTTAATTTAACTACGTAGAAGTTGTTAAAAGTATACTTTTTCTATCGCCACTTATAGTTTCGCTGTCGTTCAATTGAGTGGCCATTGCTTTAGTCTCATGTAATGATTACTGATGTACATCACCACGCACAGAAGTACAGACAAATGTCAGATATGATTTCAATAATAAAGAATATGGTGAAGCATCCACAAAATGTTTGCAATATATTGTACTCACCAATATCCAGATGGGTTCTTCATCAGATATTCCTGATGCTCCTCATGAGCCTCGTAGAACTCAGTCGCATCGTGCACATCTGTCGCAACCTTCTTCCCGTGATAAGATGAAGTTTTGCCACCATCTACGGCATCTTGTAGCTCCTTTATTACTTTATTCACAATCTTTCTCTGTTCATCATCGTTCACAAAAACAGCCGATGCATACTGAGTGCCCGCATCATTTCCTTGGCGATCTTTTGTAGTTGGATCATGAAACATAAAAAAGAATTTGATGAGTTCCTCAAAATGTTCTGCTGGGTTGTTGAGCTCCACATTGAGAACTTCAACGTGACCGGATTTACCAGCGCAGACTTGTCTGTAGGAGGGGTTCTTTGGATGATTTTTATCGGGGGACATGAAGCCAACGCTTGCTTTCTTAATGCTGTTTGTGAATAAATTGCTGAAATCTTTCTTGACAAATTTTTCTGTTCCCCAATAGCACCCCGCTCCGAGGGCAACTGTGGATGACATACTCGAGCATGAGGATGAGGACATGTTTTTTTATATTGTCTGCGAGATGTGGTTGTTTTGATTTGTTTGTTTGTGGTTTTGTGGGTGTAAGAAATGATTGTTTGGGAACGTGGACACTAATTTTCCAACGATTGAGGTTCTCTTTCCGGTTGTTGCGTTGTTTCTTCTTTCAATGACGCGATACGCACGCAGAGCGCGGAAATTTTGCCGAGAGAGAGGATTTTGACAGTATTTTGACAAAACTATTTTTAAAACAATCAACTGCCCATCACACAACAAAGTGCTTGTGCCATGTTCTGAACAATCTCTTACCTTTTCCAGCAAAACTTACATTGTTTTTCAAGTTTCATGAGGTACACGTAGTGTACGTGAAGGTTTTGAGCGGCCTTTGAGCTTGTGATTTCAAATAGCAATTCGGACACTACACGTACAGTAAGTTCAAAGTACACAAAGATTCAAAGCATTTTTGTAAATCCAACATTAGTGCTTTTCTCACAATGATCGTAATATTAATTTATGAAAGTTGGTCAATCAAAGAACTTCTCATATCAGTGACGATACTAGATTGGCCAGTTCCATTATTCTCTTGTCTTCCACTCAACTTAAATATACTCTCAATCACAGAAATTTCGGTACTTGTTGTATCCAATCCAGTGAATGCAGTCCAGTCATTAACAACCATACCACCACCCAAAACGTCGCTTCCCCGATTCACAGTACCTGCAACAAGTGGAACCTGAAGCAAACTGCTCAATTCTTCTATATCTTCCACGGTTGTTCTAGGATGCACCATTCCTCCACGATTTGTGAACTTTGCGTAAGATCCAACTAATGCTTGACCAGCTACCGATTGTCGAAATACCTCTACTCCTAACACATCACTAATCACATCTTCCGTTTCGCGATCGATATCGGGATGGACCAAGGCAACATGATCATTACATGACACAATATTTCCTAATGCTGAAAGACGTTCTTCTATGCGTTGAACGACAACAGAATCTGGAAGGGAATTACGTAGGTGTTGTAGCTCTTGGTCAGTCGTGGTGGAGGGGACGAGAAGACCTCTTCTATTCCCAACTGTTGTGCGGCCGACAAAGCGGCATCCTCCGATTGTAGCGTGGATTACGGGGATGTGGTCAGATAGCTCGGATTCGAATACTGAGAAGAAATTCTCATTACCACCGACACCTATATTGAGTTAAAACAAAAGTTTTTATTTGCATGGTGTTAGCGCATACAGTAGGATGAATGCATTGTGTTAGAGAATTTCGCAATCGTGTTCATTTCTCTTGTGTTTACTCACCAGTTAGACAGTATGCGTTGGTGAGTGCAGAAAACACTCCAATTTCATTTGAGTTCTCGAACGAGGTACGTGTAGCCATTTTGATTCAATTCGTGTGTAACTGAGGTTTAATGAGTTAGGTTGTTAGACTATACTATCCGATAGGCTTGAGCACGATGATGTGATGAGGATGTTTGGATCAATTGGATTGTTCTACACACTTTGAACTGATCATCGCTTTGAAAATGGAAGGCAAGAGAGGTCTTGGGTGGCTATGAGGAGGGGGGTTGTTTTGCGCCCCTCCTTTCAACTTTTGCAAAAATATTTAAAAAAAAATCGAAGCAATTTTTGTTTTCAGTCGTATTCATACTATTACATACACGTACTGTACGAACGGTGCAGTTAGTATGAATACCAAAGTAGTTAGCAGTGCTGAAGTGCTCAATTTGATTACGTTTGATAAATATAGGCTTATTGATGACGAAGTTTGTTTTCGCCTGTTCCTCCTATAGCTACAGTACACGTAGTTGGATTACGTGTATGCTAAAGAACAATTTACGCATTACTCCTATTGATCTTTATCTTCAATTGTGGTTTTTACATTGCTACATTCAACACTTTTTATAAATTTTTGTTTTATGGGGATTGCAATGAATTCAATACTAAGTATCCACGTACACGTAGTCGAAACTAAAATTACAGCACACGTATTATGATTATATATGACACAAAATGATTTGTTGGTCATTCTCGAACGCACAGATACAAATACCAGATACTCTGAACTTAACGTGTCGAATAGTGGTGCATTCATGTTGGACATTCAATGTTCGTCGTCATCATCTTCATCTTCGTCATTCTGGTGCTCCAATCGCCAATTCCGTAGCGCCTCCATCTCATTGTAGTGCGTTTTCCTATGCATCCCAAATTCCTTCGCTTTATCTTTCTTCCTCCTTTTCTCTAATTCGAAATCTGAATCAACCCCAGAGCTATTTCCCCCGTGAGAGCTTAAGCTCGGAGATGAGGGACATGCTTCCCTTGCTGCTACTACTGCGCCTAATTTTGTCTCGAGATGGGTCCAATTTAATTGTTTGGGACCTTTTTCTCTGGATTGGTGAGAGTTGGCAGATGCTTCGCTGTCTGAGTGATAAGCAAATGGCGTATCCGGTTCGTCAATCTAGGTGTTAAAAAAGAGAAGGATTAGTTTGTCATCTCCACACATATCATGCAGAACATCAGTACTGTACGTGTAGATACAATACCAACTGAAACTTTTTCCGACATTAAAATGCTCCACCGCTTTGGTATTGTATTCACGGTTTAGTATATCCATTGCTTACTTTCATGCGAGTCCCACGCAATTGATCGTGCTCCTCAATAGCATGCTCGTCCCATGTCAAAGAGATGACCTTCTTCTTCTTTTTCTTGGATTTTGCAGTGACGAGAGCTGGCTTGTTTGGTACAGCAGAAAGATCTGGCTCGTGGAGCATTACTTCATCGTTGGCGGACATTGTTCTATTCAGATAATATTGTTGTGTATTGATGTTATGTACGGGTATGTACAGTTCTTTGATGTTCCAATTATTTCCAATCCAGATTCATTCTTGCCTTCCGTTGCGTTTAGCCGGCCTTGCTTGATTGATTGATTGCCTCCGTCCCGTGTGCCGGCTTTACAGTAAGTAGGAGGGGTTGATTCTGGATACCCCCTTCTCAAAAGGATATGATTTTGAATTTCGCTCACACAACATCACACATCACTCACATCAGTCTCATCTGACATCTCACATCTCACATCACACATTCATTCATCACATCACGATAGAACATCTGAGAACAGAAACCTTCATTCACCGCAGCTATTTATCATGAAAAATTTGTTGGCCACGATAGCAGTCCTCCTTCTGTCATTATCAGCAAGATGCCGAGCGCTACAATTACCTAGGCCAATCCACAAACAATCTATCCAACAACCACCACCTACATCTCATGTTACTAGCTACGCTAGTACTAGTAGCTCAACAGAAGATTCAGTTCTACCGGTACCCTTTGATGACGTTGTGAATTCACGCTACGCATGCACCCGATATCTTCGCTACGATGAGTCGATATCAGACCCAGAAAATCCCACAGCCTCCAAATCAAACCCTACTGCTGTCGCCTCTGCAAGATCGTGTCTGGACATATCAAGGCGAAGTCCATCAGGATTCAATGCCCAGCCGTACAAATTACTAATGGTACATTCCACAACCAAAAAAGAGGCTCTTGCAAAGTATTGTCTTGGAAGGAATGCGGATAGAGTGCGCGATTCAGATTGTACAATTGTCTTTCTTGCTGATAAAGAATGCCTAAGAGAATACAAACGATTCGGCAAGTTTTTGGATGGGGGTGATAGTGGGACAGTTTCACGTTCTAGGAAGACAAATAAATTGGCGAGTAAATGGGCAAAGCGCAAAATACAAGGATTGATATTGCTTTTTTCGTCAGGATGGCCTCTACCGCGTCTTATTGCGAATCCTCTTTCATTTTGTGTGCGTGTGGCTGTTTCAGCGGTGAGCGTCATGACACGACGAAGGATATTGGTCCCCTCTCTTGGATCAGCTGATACTTGGGCAAGTAAAAATACCATGCTAGTTGCCATGACCTACATGTTGGCGTGCACATCTCGCGGGTTGGCTACTTGTCCAATGGAAGGATTCAATGTAGGAGGAGTGAGAAGAGCGTTGGGAATCCCAAAGCGCTATTCCATACCGCTGATTGTAAGCACCGGGTTTCCTTTCAAGAGAGAAGAGGAAGGAGAGGATGATGTCGGTATGGAACATGGCACTGGTCCCAGGGGGAGTTTGACGAGAAGATATACTGGTCAAGACGTCATATTTGAGAACGAAATGTAATCAGTAATCGTCAAAGGTGCCAGCACACTTACGAGTACATCTAGTACCCGTACTGTAGATGCAAAACAACATTTTCAAAATTTGATGGAAGAGACAAAAAGTAATACAAGATTAAAGACAGATTTCACGCATGCAGTATTTGTTCATTTGGAGCCATTGCGATGATTCTCGCAAAGGTTATCATGGTTGAAGGAAGGTCAAAGATATCCAAAGGCTGTTCCTCAAATCTTTTAGAGAGTAACAAATGAATTTAATCAACTTCTGGAGGAGTGGGTTGTCCTGAGTTTTACATTATTTCTAGCGATTAGATACATTTTATATATCAATAGCATACATGAACAACATAATTCATTGATTTTGGTGATCATACCTTCGTTATTTTAATTGCTCGACATTGAGAGAAGCTACGACGACTCCTAGACTAACTATAATAATAATATCAATACGCAAAGATTACATGTCGACATAGACACAGATTTCTGAGTTATTCATAATTTCAAATTGCTTATGGTAGCAACGTTACAATGATCATGGGCGCTAGGTCTAATGTAATTCTTTGTTTTGTTCGTTTGTTTGACAGAATTTACTTTAAAAAAATAAAAAAACGGATTGATTCATTCTATCGATATACAGCACTTTGCAGAAAAGGTGAAAAAGGAAAAAAGGAAGGAGAG
>Ga0115005_10001525_pt1 | contig 18403 bp, 17 predicted proteins | sample ArcOceMetagenome_FD_87163 | JGI IMG/M metagenome (GOLD analysis project Ga0115005, IMG submission 87163) | Marine eukaryotic phytoplankton communities from Arctic Ocean - Arctic Ocean - Greenland ARC118M Metagenome | ecosystem: Environmental > Aquatic > Marine > Oceanic | place: Arctic Ocean... | reverse complement strand
TTTTAGCCAGCCCATTAGTTGGCAAGTGAACGGCGGTTATGAGCGCTGGGTAAGTGATGACAAGGGGCAGCTTCACATTAAATTGGGCGGTGGCGTCGGCTATGAAACGGGCCCTGGAAATGTCTATGGCTTTTTACAAACACAACTAGCCAATAGTGATCGCTATGATGATGATTGGCGATTAGGTGCGGGTGCTGAGGTTGGCTATTTAATACAAACCACGCAATTTAGTGCATGGCTGTCGGCGCAGCACTTAAGTAGTGTATTTCAAAGCGGTGACAGCTCGGAGTTTCAAGTGGGTGTGGGTGTGCCGCTAGGTCGACACCAGCAGATAAGAGTGGAATGGCAAAAGCAGGAATGGCGTCAACTTGAACAAGAACAGGTAAGGCTAACGTATGCCGTTTATCATTAGAGCGTGCTTGCTGTTCGTTTTGGTGTTGGGCTTGAATGCTTGCACCAGTATGACGTCATTAATGTTTTATCCGTTAAAAGACTATCCTGCGACACCGGCCCAGTTGGGATTTGACTACCAAACCGTGGAAATACAAGCCCATGATGGTACGGACCTGCACAGCTGGTGGATGCCAGCGCAAGGCCAGGCCAAAGGCAATGTGGTGTTTTTGCACGGTAATGCGCAAAACATGAGCTACCACCAGTTTAATGTTCATTGGCTAGTAAAAGCCGGTTATAACGTTTTCTTGTTGGGCTATCGCCAGTACGGCCATAGTGATGGCCAAGCAATGTTGCCTGATATTTTTATGGATGTGCATGCTGGGTTGGATTGGGTGCTGGCGCAAGATAATGGCCTACCGGTTGTTGTACTTGGTCAAAGTATGGGAGCAACCTTAGGGGTTTATGGTTTGGCCAGTTATGCAAAAAAGGCTCACGTGGATGGCGTAGTGCTGGATGCCGCGTTTGATAGTTATCCCGGTATGGCGGCCACGGCCATGTCCCGTCATTGGTTAACTTGGTTGCTGCAGCTTCCGGCGCTAGCCATGACGTCAGAGTATGATCCTATTAAGTGGATAGACCAGTTGGGAGAGAAGCCCCTGCTTATGTTCCACAGCCCTGACGATCAAACCGTGCCCTATGATGCGGGTGGGCGCTTATTCGCACAGGCTACGTCCCCTAAAACCTGGGTTAGTACGCAAGGTGCGCATATAACCACGTTCCGTTCGGCTCAGTATCAACAAGTGATGCTGGATTTTATGACGGATTTACCCCTTAAACATCCATAAAATGCGCAGTCCGCTGTGTCATCGGGTGCTTACACCTAAAAATGATGCAAACTTAAACAAATTTTGATTTCGCCATGGGTGCATTTAAGGTAGAATTACGCGCCATTCTTATTCAGGTATGGCGGTCCCTTCATGTTGCGAATTGCCCAAGACGCATTGACGTTCGACGATCTACTTCTCGTTCCCGGTTACAGCGAAGTTTTGCCCAATCAGGTGAATCTTAAAACCAAGCTGACTCGTGGTATTGAGTTAAATATTCCCCTTATTTCTGCCGCGATGGATACAGTGACGGAATCTCGTCTGGCCATTGCCATGGCTCAAGAAGGCGGTTTAGGGATTATCCACAAAAATATGACCATTGATCAGCAAGCTGCTGAAGTTCGTAAAGTAAAAAAATACGAAAGCGGTGTGGTCAAAAACCCAATTACGGTTCCTAGTAATACCACCATTCGTGAGTTGTTAGAAATCACTCGTCAAAACAATATCTCAGGTGTGCCAGTTGTTGATGGCGCGGATTTAGTGGGTATTGTCACTGGTCGTGACGTGCGCTTTGAAACCAACCTAGACGCGGCCGTGTCCAGCGTGATGACGCCAAAAGAAAAACTGATCACCGTTAAAGAAGGCGAGAGCAATGAAGTGGTCCAAGGACTGCTGCATAAGTTCCGCATTGAAAAAGTACTCGTGGTAAACGATAACTTTGAACTGGTTGGTTTGATGACAGTTAAAGATATGGATAAAGCCACGGCTTATCCAAACGCCTGTAAAGATGACCAAGGTCGTTTACGTGTAGGTGCAGCAGTTGGTACTGGCCCAGAAACCCCTGATCGCATCACGGCTTTAGCCAATGCGGGTGTGGACGTGATCATTGTTGATACGGCCCACGGCCATTCCAAAGGCGTAATTGATCGCGTGCGCTGGGCAAAGCAAAACTTCCCTGAGCTGCAGGTTATCGGCGGTAACATCGCTACAGGCGCGGCGGCAAAAGCTTTAGCTGAAGCGGGTGCTGATGGTGTGAAAGTGGGTATTGGCCCGGGTTCCATTTGTACTACTCGTATTGTTGCGGGTGTGGGCGTTCCACAAATCAGTGCGGTTGCCGATGTTGCAGCAGCACTAGACGGTACTGGAATTCCATTGATTGCTGACGGTGGTATTCGTTTCTCTGGGGATATGGCTAAGGCGGTTGTCGCTGGCGCTTACGTGATCATGGCCGGCTCGCTACTAGCGGGTACCGATGAAGCCCCTGGTGAAGTTGAACTATTCCAAGGCCGTGCTTATAAATCGTATCGCGGTATGGGTTCGTTGGGTGCCATGGGACAAAGCCAAGGTTCTGCGGATCGTTATTTCCAAGATGCAAAAGCCGGTAACGATAAATTAGTGCCAGAGGGTATTGAAGGTCGTATCGCGGTTAAAGGCCCAATGAGTAATGTTGTGCATCAAATGATGGGCGGCCTGCGCAGTGCAATGGGTTATACCGGTTGTGCCACGGTTGACGAGATGCGTACCAAGCCTGAGTTTGTGAAAATATCAGCGGCGGGTATGAAAGAGTCTCACGTGCATGATGTTCAAATCACCAAAGAAGCGCCTAACTATCGTATGGGCTAACCTTTCTTAGGTGATAGCTAAGGCGTGATCTAGAGGCATTAAGCACTCTAGGTCATGGCCTGATGAGCTTAAAGTGTTTTTCTTATGCTTTAACTAGACTGGGCGGCCACAAGCTTAACCCAGCAAACAGAATTTTAACCTGTTGCCAGAGCAACAGGTTTTTTAGTTTTATAGATACGAGGTTTTTATGACCGATATACATGCACAGAAAATCCTAATTTTAGATTTTGGTTCTCAATATACACAGCTTATTGCACGTCGTGTGCGTGAGCTTGGTGTGTTTTCTGAGATTCGCGCTTGGGATATGAGCTTTGAAGAGATCAAAGAGTTTGATCCTAAAGCCATCATTCTAGCCGGTGGCCCAGAATCTGTGCATGAAGAAAATAGCCCGCGCGCCGCGCAAGAAATTTTTGATATGGGTCTGCCCATTTTTGGTATTTGTTATGGCATGCAAACCATGTCAGAGCAACTTGGCGGCAAAGTTGAAGGTTCTGATATTCGTGAGTTCGGTTATGCGCAAATTAAAGCCGAAGGTAACAGTGCATTGTTCAAAGACATTGCTGACCATGTGAACGATAAGGGCGAAAAACTGCTCGACGTTTGGATGAGCCATGGCGACAAAGTGGTCAAAATGCCAGAAGGTTTTGAGCTAATGGCGTCTACGCCATCTTGCCCAATTGCAGGTATGTACCATGCTGAGAAAAACTTTTTTGGCGTGCAGTTTCACCCGGAAGTCACGCACACCTTACAAGGTGGTCGCATGCTTGAGCACTTCATTAAAGATATTGCAGGCTGTGAAGGTTTGTGGACGCCAGCCAATATTATTGAAGATCAAATCAAGCGTGTACAAGAGCAAGTGGGCGATAAAAAAGTCTTGCTGGGTTTATCAGGTGGTGTGGATTCTTCCGTGGTTGCCGCTTTGTTGCATAAGGCCATTGGTTCGCAACTGACGTGTGTATTTGTGGATAACGGTCTGCTTCGTAAAAACGAAGGCGACATGGTGATGGACATGTTTGCTAAAAACATGGGCGTAAAAGTCATTCGTTCAGACAGCGCCGATTTGTTTTTAGGTAAGCTGGCGGGTGTATCTGACCCTGAAGCAAAACGTAAAGTGATTGGTAATACCTTCATTGAAGTGTTCGATGAAGAAGCGAGCAAAATTAAAGATGTGGATTTCCTTGCCCAAGGTACCATCTATCCAGATGTGATCGAATCAGCGGCGTCTAAAACTGGTAAAGCCCATGTGATTAAGTCTCACCATAATGTTGGTGGTTTACCAGATGACATGAAAATGGACTTGGTTGAGCCGTTACGTGAATTGTTCAAAGATGAAGTGCGTAAAATTGGCCTAGAGCTCGGTTTGCCATACGATATGGTTTACCGTCATCCGTTCCCAGGGCCGGGTCTTGGTGTGCGCATTTTAGGTGAAGTGAAAAAAGAATACGCCGATGTTCTTCGTGAAGCGGATGCCATTTTCATCGAAGAGCTACATAACTTTGATTGGTATCACAAAACCTCTCAAGCGTTTGTGGTGTTCTTACCGGTTAAATCAGTGGGTGTCGTAGGGGATCAGCGTCGTTATGAGTGGGTTGTATCACTACGTGCCGTTGAAACCATCGACTTCATGACAGCTCGCTGGGCGCACTTGCCATATGAATTATTAGAGAAAGTATCAAATCGTATTATCAACGAGATCGAGCATATCTCACGTGTGGCTTATGACGTGTCGTCTAAGCCGCCGGCTACCATTGAGTGGGAGTAGTATAGATATACTAAGTTACTGATTTTATTGATATTTATAGTTAGTAACTTGTGAGAAACTACGAAAGTCAATGGTTGATTCTGTTGGCTTTTTTCTTTAGTGTTAGAAAGAAAGTTAGAAACTACATCAACTATTACAAAGCGTAGATTTTGAGCACTGAACGGATAGACATATACGGCGGCAAAGCAACCATCAAACAGAACAAGTTTGGTGTGTGGCAGTTTCGTATGTGGGTAAGCAACGAAAAGCGTTATTACGAAAAGTCTTTGCGTACCAAACGTAGAGCAGAGGCTATCGACAAAGCAGAAGAGATGTACTTTGACTTACAGAATGAGTTGAAGGATGGCAGAAAGTTATTCTCTGTCTCTATTGCTGATGCTGTTGCTATCTATTTGGAGTACAGAAAGATTGATGTACGCACTAAAGAGATAGTTGAAGGACGTTGGGTAACCATACGTGCTCATCTCAATCACTTTATTGAGTACGTTGGCGAAAAAGAAAGAATAGCCAACTTGGGTATCAACACACTTGTGAAGTTTGAGTGGAAAGGCAAAGAGACTAACTACGTGCTTTTCCGCACTGAACAAGGTGCTTCAAAACAAACTGTTCGCAATGAAATGGCATCAATCAATGCGTGTCAGCGTCATCTTTGCGACATTGAGCAAATCACTTCTTTCCCACGTTTCCGCTTACCAAGTTTGAAGATAGAGGGTAGTGCGACAAAGAGTGGCGAAGAAGTACAGCGTATGACTTTTACACACGACGAATGGAAGTCGTTTTACACGTCAATGCGTTCTTATGTAGCCAAAGTGAAAAACAGACTATCTGACAAAGACGCATTTGAACGCGAACTTGTTAGGCATTGGTGCTTGATTGCGGCTAATAGTGGTTTGCGGAGTGGTGAGCAGAGACAACTACGTTGGAGCGATGTCAGCATTCACAAAGAAAGCGACAATGGCGACGAGTTGATGTTGGTGCGTGTGAATATCCGCAAAGCCACCACTAAAGTGCGTAAAGAACGTACGTTTTGGTGTAGAGGTGGCGAGTATTTACAGCGTTGGAAAGCGATACAGAAAGAGTATGGCGGTAACACTGAAGGTTTGATTTTTAGTTTGGATGGCGAAGAAGAGTATGAGCGTTATCGCTTACAGCGTCATTGGAAACAGATAATGCTACTAACAGACGTTGCGTTGGATAAGAGAGAGTTGTTAGTGCCTTACAGCCTTCGCCATTTAGCCATTACCAACCAAGTATTGAGTGGTGTGAGTTTGAGTGATGTGGCTTTTTATTGTGGAACGAGTGTGAAGCAGATTGAAAGCACCTACTATCATTTGAACGAAGAGAAGATGAGAGCAGTGGCTACGGCTCGTTTTGTGCGTAAGGATGGAAAGATATACGCATTAGGCAAAGAGATAGCAGAGGACTAACGTACTCGTATTTCTGTCAGCAGTTTAAGTATTTCCTTTTGATTGTTCCGCTGTTGCGTTGAGTTTGGCAGATTCTTTTTCAGCCACTCTTTGTGTCGTTCTGCTCGTTTTAGTGCTTTCTCCAACTTGTGTTTGCTGAAACGTTTCACAGCAAATCCACCGAATTTGCCAAAGTCGTTTCTGACGCTTCGATATATCTCTGAGTTGTCTGTATGGATTTGTGAGAGGCTAACTCTGCTATCACACGTACATTGACGCCTTTGTTTGCCAAGTTTGTGATGAATGAGCGTCTGCCGCTGTGGCTACTTGCTCCTCTAATGCCGCTTTGTTCGTACAAACGCTTTATCAGTTGCGTAAGTGCGTTGGTGTTGAATCGCTTACTCTTTTGCGTATTAAACAGAAAAGTACGCTGTAAGACGCTTGTATTGCTTTGTAGGTAGCGTTTAAGTGCTGACTTTGCTCGTTTTCCCACAAACACACGTCTAACTTCGCTTCCTTTTGTCTGCGTAGCATCCAAATACAGCAAATCTCGTATTTCGCCATTTTCATTCACTACATCGCTTACACGCAGATTGGCTAACTCGCATACCCTCAAACCACACAAATGCGTCAGTAGCACCATTGCTCTGTTTCGTTCTGCGTGTGCGTAGAGTGAAATGACGTCTAATACTTTGTTGAGTTCTTTGTCTGTCAGTACTTTTGCTTGTTTCATCGTACAAATCCCATCAAATGTAATGTTTTCGTACGTACAAGTGTGCTTTCTTACTTTTATTTTTCCTACCGAAAAAGTCATATAAATCAATCATTTGATTTTCAATGACTTACGTCAGAACGTAATATTCTTCGCAAATCCTTACATTTTCTTTATGAGTGAATGTTCAAACTTCGTTTGAACAACTTGATATGTCTGACGACATATCTGCGTAGTTTTCTTTTTCTTACATTTGATGGCTCATTTAGATTGTGTTCAGTCGTAAGAAGGCTATACAGCCTCCTTACAACCTAATGTCTCATTTGAGTTGCTACATCAGTCGCTGTCGTCATCTGCCTTCTTCGTTTGAAGTTTGGTAGGGGTTGGGCTGTGCTACCTATACAGATGTAAGAACCAACGCAACGCACAACACAACGACAGATGTGCTGTGTGCTCTTGTATTAACTACAAGCATTTCCTCTTACTTATTTTGTAAAGCGAATATGTAAGTTCCGCTGATGTGTGCTGACAAAATCCGTTGGCGACAACCTTCGTTGGCAAACTCGATGTCATTTAGTTGGGCACTTGTAGCCTTTTCATTGCCTAATGTTTGAAGCCTATGTGTTGCTAAATACGTTGTAGGCAAAGCGTTTCTGCCTACACGTTTATTTATCTACGGAGACAGAAATGACGGCAGAAATGGTATTTGAAGAAACCTATACGCTACTGAATAAGATTGGTGTGGTGGATACGAAGAGAGAGTTTTGTAGGGATTGGCTGAATAGAGGAGATAGTTATTTTCGCTGTTTGAAGCACAATCAAAAGCCACCATCAGTCAGTGTTATCTCTGTATGTAGCAGTAAGTTGAAGCATTACAGCGAAGCGTTGAAGCAAAAGGCAGATAGCGACAGCCGCAAGTTGGCATCTGATTTTGAAGTGCTGTCAGCACGTTTAGATAGTGCGATGTATCAACAGAGTAAGCACGTATGGATGAAACAGATGGCGACACAGCAGTGAAAAGGGTTTTACTGACAAAAAATCTGCTGTGCGGATTTTTATAGGGGAGTACTTACAGATTTGAGGTGGTGATTTTAGACTACCATACTTTAAGGAATAGGGAATGGACTACAAAGATGAAATGCGTAAGTTGATTGATATCGTCAAACAGCAATCATTTACAGCACCTTTAGAACAAACGTTAGACGATATGAAAACGATGGCGAACGCTGTTAAAGATATGAGTGATAGGATTGATTTGAGAGTTAGAAAAAGTCTTCAGCCAACAGATAAGGCAAAGAAAAAGACAGCAAAGAAAAGTAAAGGTATTGCTAAAGCCAAACCTTTCCCATCAGTTAAGCCACCTCAGCCTTCAGTCTCCAATACGACGCAACAAGCAACGCCAAATAGTGCCGTTGGAAGTCAGTCATTTACGAGTAAGGATATAAGCGACATACGCAACGACTACTTACAAAAGCAGACTGAACTACAGCCTATAAGCCGCAGTCGCCGTTTTAATCGTTTTAAAACGAATAGCGTAGATAAAGAAACGATTGGTTTGAATGAAATGCGGCAAAACGAGTCAAAATCGCACGGTTTGGTAGGTTGTCATATATTAATTGACGGAATGCGATGAAGGTATAGTGAGGTGTGTTTTAAATACTTGTTACAAAAAAAAGCACTAACGAGTAGTGCTGTTTTTCTGTGTATTAGACGATACGAAGTTTGGGCGTTGTAGGTTTGGTGGGGGAACTCATCTGCCTATTACAATGTCTGACAACCTCCACACACATCTTTGTCCAATCGCCTTTGCCTCTATCAGCAATGCCAATAAGCGTTTGTGTATCTAATGGTGGCAGATTGTTGTTGGCAATCATAGTTTGAATTCGTTCAACATAGTCGCTTGTATTGTTAGACGCATTGAAGTTAATGATGTGGCATCTGCGTAAGATGCCCTTATCAATCTTATCAATGTAGTTCGTTGTCATAATACAAACTATGTTTTCACTATTCAGCCAACTTTTTAGTCTCCGCTGTTGTCGTTCTGTGTAGCCATCAAACTCATCAAATAGGAAGTACCACTTATTTGAATAGTTGAAGATTCCATTCTGTGACGAAAGTTTGTTGAGATGCTTTAGTGTGATGAAAATATCCTTATCTCCATCAACATCAACACTCTCAACAAGTGGCGTATCTCCACCAAACATTGCTTCATATTGTTTGAAGAAAAAGTTGGCAAACGTTGTCTTACCGCTTCCGCCAATACCATACAGCATCAAACTGTTTTTTCCGTTTGAAGGAAAATCCAACTGCTGTGTAAGTATTTCTTCAATCAAACTCTTTGTTGAAGGTTTTGAGTAGACAAAATCATCAATCGCTTTTGGTTGGAAATTTGCCATTACGCCGCCTCCTTTAATTCAACATTTTCAGTTGTAGGATTGCTATTGTTTAGTGCTTCTTCTGCCGCATCTGCTTCAGTTTCCAACTTTTGTTCTGCTTCGTTTTGCTTTGATTTTTTCTCAGCAAGTTCTTTGTGTTTGCTGTACACATTTGCTAACGCATTTTTAATTGCTGTATTGCCTTTAATGGTGCTGTTGGTTTCTTCACCGTAAATAGTATGGCGAATTGAAACGCTACCATCTTCTTGTTGAATACCTACTAACAGAACTACTTCGTCTGTCTTTGTTGCCGCATATGTTTGCGTCAAATCGTTTTCAAACGAAGATTGTTCTTCTGCTAATTTAAGCAACTTCTCTCCTTCAATCGAACGTTGTTCAGTCGTTAGGCTACTTTTAGTTTGCTTTTGGCGAATATTCTCAACACCACCCCTTTCAGCAATCCATTTTGCGATATTTGAAGAGTTAATTTCATCTAATGTTGTACAGAGTGTGAAAACACGCACGTAAGAACTAATACGTTTACAGTCAGCGGTAATGCCGTCATCGAATAAGTACTTTACGAGTAGTGATTGTAGCGTTGGTTTTTTGGCTTTGAATTTGACGCCTTTACGCTTACACGCTTCGCTAACGTACTTTCGTACTTGCGTTTCAACATCATCATCGATGTTATTTTTACATTGCTCATACAATGTATAGAGTTCAGCAAACATCGCATACAGACTATCGTTTGCTGATTTGAACTGCGTGTTTTGCCATTCTGTGGCATTACTGCGTAGTTTTTTAAGGTTAGTTTTTAGTGTTGATACTGCTTTGTTGATTTCCAACTGATTTTCTTTTGTGTTTGACATAATGTGTCTCCTATATGGTTTCGAACTTTGTTTCATCGCTGTTCTCAACGATGTAATCAGTATCTCTCAAAAGCCTCTGTTATCATTCCAACGAGAAATAACTTGTTTGTTTATTGATAACATTTTGGTATCTTTGTGTTATCAATGAATGGAAAATGTAAGATTGATAACAATGCGACGTTACTTCATTTCTCAATATCCAACATTTGGTAGTTATGCGAATCCAACAAAGTGGAAGATTGAACAATCACCTTACTTTTATTGGTGGTTGGCACTGACGCTGAGTGGCGACTATGTAGCGTTATGCGGAAACCCATCCGCAAATCGTTTCAAAACGAAAAAGAAGTTGTTGGAGGTGTATGAAGACTTTGGTGATGTGCGATACGAAGGTGATAGGTACGTAGCGTTTGCTAAGTGGTGGAATGTCAAACTTGCTAATGGTGAAACGAAGGGTGCTTATCTGTTCGCTGAGCCGCTCACAGAAATGAAGGTGGAGTTGGTTGAGGATATTGATACAGCAGAACGTTTGATAGCAGATGAAGATGAGTTGTTGATACGTGTGTCAAAAGGTATGAAACGAACACACATTGATAAGACACTCAATCGCATCTTCAAAAAACACATTGAGTTTGAAAAGGGTAGACAGACACGCAATCCAAACCGTTCCAATGCTCGCTACAGCCTATCAAAGCCAATCGCTATCGATAGCCTTCAAACAGCATTCGCATTGTACGACTTGATTGAAGAAGCAGAGACTGAGGGCACAAAAGTGAATAACTATGCGTTGGCAAAGCAAGTAGGTATAGAAGTTGAGCAACGCAACACTGACGAAGAGTGGAATGTTGCGTACAAGCGAAGGGTGGTGTCTGTTGCTGTTAGTAGGAAGAAGAAGGTTGCTGTAGATGCTATCTCTAATGTGGTGAAAGGTGTTTTTCCTTAGTTTACAATGTTGGCTTTAAGGTTTACATTTATATCTAACCAACTGATTTTCGGACTATTATTATGACTCAAATCTCCCTCCCCCCCAATAATGTAGGTAAATTAACACGTCACACGTGGGGTGCCAAAATCTTTATCGCTTTGATTTTGGTAGGGTGTGCCGCTTCAATCTACGCTTTAGTACAAGCAATGATGGGTAACCTCTAATGTCAGAGGTTCGTCCAACATATGATGATGAACTTGACTTAGTTGAGTTGGCTCAAACGGTTTGGGATGGTAGGTGGAAGATTGTCGCTGTTGTCGCTCTTTCTGTGCTATCCGTTTTCGGATACCAAACTATTCAGCCGCAACCTAACTTTGAAGCATTAACTGAGATAAAGCCTATTACATCAGTTGAGGCTGAAAGGTATAGGCAATCAAATGCTTTAGGTTTCTTCGAAGTTACGCCAAACACTCTTTTGAACTTGTACATTGAGCAACTTGATGAACGAACGTTGTTTGAAGAAGCCATTCACAAATATCAACTTTTAGATATTGAGAATTTTGAGGACAAACAAGCATACGATGAAGCGGTGATAGCACTCGCATCTTCAATTGAAATACTTCCGCCTATCAATGTTGATGGTACTGAAAAAGGCGATGTTAGACGCTTTTGGACTATTGGTTTTGAATATAATGATGATGCTAAGTGGAAAAGCGTTTTGTCGTTTGTTGATTCGAATGCTAATCAATCTGTTAAATCTATCCTTCAGCAAAGATTTAGAACTACTTTATCAATAGCAGAGAAGAAAAAAGACTTTCAACTAGAAGATATCCAAACTCAAATGGCTAATGCTAAGCGTGATTTTGACAAGCAGATGGCTGAGTTCGAGTTGAAGCAAGGATTTCAACTTGAGGATATAGATACTCAGTTGGAAAATGCTGTAAGTGATTTCGATAAAGATATGGACGAGTTTGAGCAGAATCATCGCTTTCAGTTAGAGGATATTACTACTCAAATAGATAATGCTTTAAGAGACTACGATAGGAAAACGGCAGACAGATTGGCATTTTTAAGAGAGCAAGCGGCTATTGCTCGCAAGTTGGGAGTTTCAAAAAATACAATCGAAGCCCAAATGTTTAATGCTCAAAATGGGGTTGTAGCAAACGTAAAAACTGATACTCCATTTTACTTAAGAGGTTATGAAGCAATCGAAAAGGAGATTGAACTTATAGAGGCTCGAAATGATAAAAGGGCTTTTGTGAGTGGTTTGTTAGAGTTAGAGCAAAAGAAGAGAGCGTTGGAACAAGACAAAACACTTCAACGTGCTGAAATGAAAAAAGTATTCTTAGATTCGATGTTGGAGTTAGAGAAGCAAAAGCGGAAGTTGGAACAAGATAGAACATTACAGCGTGTTGAAAAAAACAAAGCATTTTTAGATTCGCTGATTGATTTAGAGAAAAAACAACGAGAAATAGAGCAAAACAAGTCACTCGAACGTGCGGATATATTATTTGCCTCAACTCCTATAATGAGCACTAATGATTTTTCTGCTGTTTCTGTGACGGTAGAAGCCACAACGTTTGAAACCAAAAGCAAGAAAATGCTGATGTTGGCGTTGGCTGCTGTGATTGGTGGGATGATTGGTGTGTTTTACGTGCTTATTTCTTCTGCTGTTCGCAATAGGAAACAGCAACAATCTACTTAGTAAGAAACCTTTCAATCGCCTTTTCGCTAACGCATTGATACTATTGAGTTTCAATAGTTCCCTTCATACGCACAAACGAAGGGAATAGTTAGAAACTTGTTAGAAAGTGATTTTAAATGCTATACAAATCAATGCGTTACATCACTGCCACTATTGAGTGGGAATAATAAAACCACATCTAAAAATTGATTTTTAGGAGGGTGCCCGGCACCCGATTTAAAGCCGATGCTCGCATCGGCTTTTTTATGGGTTTAAAAATTCCTTCGCCATGCAAGCAATAAAAATTACGTATCATAGAAGACTTTATTTTATTGTGTTTTAGTCAATATTGCGAAAATCATTAACGAGAATAGTGTGTTTACATTAGAGCAGTTGAAATCTAACTTAATTTCACCTGAGTTCCTCGGATCTCAGAAGCGTTTTAAGTTGACTGACGGTTTAACCGAGTTTCCACGAGAGCTGTTTGAGCTGGCGGATTATATTGAGATTCTGGATCTTGGGGGCAACCAGTTATCTGATCTTCCGGATGACTTCTATCGATTTAAACATTTAAAGATTTTATTTTTAACCGATAATTTATTTGAGCATATCCCTCCAGTATTGGCGCAATGTGAAAAACTGGAATTGATTGCGTTTAAGTCAAATCGAGTTAAAACCTTAGCAGAGGGTTGCCTGCCGTTATCAACCAACTGGTTAATATTGACCAATAATCAAATTGAAGTCTTACCTAACTCCATTGGTCAATTAACAAAATTAAGAAAGCTTGCCCTTGCAGGCAATTGTTTAACGTCCTTGCCGGATAGTATGGCTAATTGTAATGAACTTGAATTGGTGCGTTTGTCAGCTAACCGGTTGATATCTATTCCTGATTGGTTATTGAGCTTGCCTAAATTGTCTTGGCTAGGTTTTTCAGGCAACCCTGTTTGTGACACATTAGATACACCGAAAAACACCATTATTAACGTGCCCTTGGATTCTTTGGTTTTAAATCACCAAATAGGCGAAGGGGCCTCTGGTGTGATTCACCATGCTCATTGGCGAAAACCTAAAAATCATGACCCTGTTGCGGTGAAGCTATTTAAAGGTGAGGTCACCAGTGATGGTTATCCACGAGATGAAATTGAGTGCTGTTTAAAAACGGGTGAACATGAAAATCTAATTCGTGTGGTAGCTCGTATCGATGATGACAAACAATTAGGGTTGGTGATGGATCTCATCCCCTCTGATTTTAAAAACCTTGGTTTACCACCGAGTTTACAAAGCTGTACTCGCGATACGTTTGAGCCAAATGCCTCTCTGACCTCTAATGCGTTGCTGAATATATCTTTGCAAATGGCTGATACACTTTTGCATCTGCACCAGCAAGGTGTCAGTCACGGAGATATTTACGCTCATAACACAATGTATAACACGAAAAATCATATTTTATTTGGTGACTTTGGGGCCGCAACGAACCTTGAGGCGTTAAATTACGATCAAAGAATGAAAATACAATTAATAGAGGCAAGAGCCTTGGGATGCTTTTTAGATGATCTGTTAGCGTTAGTTGTAGACAGGGATGCATTATATGATGCTTTATTTCAAATAAGCCTCAGTGCAATGAATGAGTCATTCTCTGAGAGATCGAATATGATTTCTATTGTTGAAGGGCTGCATAAGCTAAAACAAGAATACGCCTGTTAATTTAATCCGTTTGAGTAAGTATATTTGCTTGAAAGCCGATACGACTGTATCGGTTTTTTTATGTCTAAAATTTTAAATTGTACCTGTCTAGATAAAATCTTAACTGCTAAAGTGAAGACTAATCGTCATAATTTAAAGGCTAAGGTATGAATGTGGATCAGCTGTTTGGCCCAGAAATCGATCGCAGTGAATCTGATTCCATTAAGTGGAAGCGCTACAAGAGTAAAGACATTTTACCCATGTGGGTTGCGGATATGGACTTTCAAGTGGCGCCTGAAATACTGAATGCCATAAAGCAACGTGTGGAGCATGGTGTGTTGGGTTATGGTTCAGATAGCCTAGAACTGCGAAAGCTCATCGTTAAGCACTGCGAGCACCATTACAACTGGGTCATTGAGCCTGAGTGGATTGTATTTACGCCTGGTTTGGTTAAGGGGCTCAATTTAGCGCGTGCTATTTCTGTTAATAAAGGGCGCCCTGGGGACATTACGGCCCTACCGGTTTATCCGCATCTTGTTCGCCATGCACCAATCTTAGAAATGGACAGCCATCAATTTTATGCCAAGGCCAATGGTGATAGCTGGTCGTTAGATTTAGCGGGTATGGAGAAGCTGCTTAACCCTGATATTGGAGTGATGTTACTTTGTAATCCCCATAACCCCATAGGTAAAGTGTATTCCCGAGAGGAATTACAGGCACTGGCTAAATTGTGTGTGAAGCATGATTTAATCATTTGCTCGGATGATATCCATTGTGACCTTATTTTAAACGGTAAACAGCACACACCCATTGCCTCCCTTGGTGATGATGTGGCGCAACGCAGTATTACGCTAATGGCTCCCAGCAAAACATTTAATGTTCCTGGTTTGGATATGGCATTTGCCATTATCCCTAATATTAAAATGCGCACCCAGTATGCAAAATTAATGGACGGCTTAGTTGGGCATGTCAACATCATAGGTATGCACGCGGCAACGGCCGCATTTGAGTTTGGTGAGTCGTGGCGTTTACAATTGATTGAATACCTTAAGGAGAATCATCAGTTGATCTTAGATCGCGTTAAGACCATGCGAGGTGTTTCTATGCGGCCAGCGGAAGCGACATATCTTGCGTGGCTTGATGTTTCTAGCTTACAGTTGGACAACCCTCAGCGTTACTTCGAAACGTTTGGAGTGGGGTTGTCGAGTGGGTCAGAATTTGGTGATAATAATTATGTACGTTTGAATTTTGGCTGTCAGCGCCCATTACTAAACGAAGCGCTTGATCGTATCGAGCGTGCAGTAGTTGAACGTATGGCGTCGCTTGAAGAATAAATACATAGTGTGGTTGTTGGATGCTGGGAATCTACTTGCGTCCCTTTTCTTTCGGCCTTATTATCGCGCCTGGTTTTCACCAGTAGTAGAGGTATGTATGGATTTATTAGATCAGTTAGAGCAAAAAATCACGTTAGCGCTTGAAACAATTGAGTTGCTAAATATGGAAAACGAAGAGCTAAAGCAAGAAGTGTCTGCCTTGCAGCAAGAGAAAGTCATGGCAAGTGAGCAGAAAAAAGTATTCGAAGAAAAGATCACCGGCTTGCTTAAGCAATTTGAAGATGAGCCAAGTGTTTCTCAATTAGCGGCGAACGGCTAATTAAATAAATGCGTTAACTCGGCTCAAGTATTAAAGCCCAATTCTTTGAGTTGGGCTTTTTTGTGCGTGCTACATACTGCTTTTACCAAATTCCATTTTATTTTTAAGTAAAATACGCTCAGCTTTTGCACCGAGATAAACATAGCCGCCTAATCCTAGTAGTAAACCTACCACAGAGAGCATCATCCAGACAGCAGACTTCATAAGTTCCACTTCACCTAAAGAAGCTTTAAACATGGTCAGCAATGCTTCGATCGAAACCGCGATTAAAATAGCAGATAAGAAGCGTGTAATAGTTCGTCGAGTTGAGCTATGTCTGAATACATCTTTGTGCATGAGCACCTCTTCTTCCAAAATGGTTTTACCCAAATCAAAAATAGCTAGGCTCAAGGTGATAAATATGATGATTTCAAATAATTTATAAGGTGGGCTTCCCGGTGGGGAGTCACTTGGAAAGAGCGTGAATAAATCCTCAAATGCCATATACAACATGGTTGCAGAGACCGACATCAGGCCAATTACCATTAAGCTATATACACCGTAAAAAAAAGGAATGGTTTTGCGTCGAAGTTCATCCCCTCTTAAAAACTCTATGATACGTGCAAGATTAATGTCGACTACAAGGTAGCCACTGACACCTTGGCTGGCGTCTTCGTATTTCATTGTGGCGGAAATACATAAATGACCGGTTGCGCTGGACATATAAGGGGATGTGACTGCTATTTCGTCGCTGTGGGCAGCTAATTTAAAGTAGGGGCGTTGTGATCGGTCTAAATCTTTAGCACCGGGCAATATGGTAACCCCTTGCTTATTGGATAGGGCGTTTTCGCTGGTCTGTATGCCTTTTGAGTCCAACGTATACAGTAATTCAACAAATGGATAGTGAGCATCTATTTTACGCAGTGTGTTTAACACCGCCCCGTCATGCGTAAATATTTGAGCTTGTGCGGTGCCTGCCAAAATAGATTCAATTAAGTCATGAATGACGGATTTATAATCTTGATAGCTTTCGATGACGCTCAAGTAACTCATGGCCGCCATGACAAATCCTTATTTAATTGATTGATATTAAGCTAAAGCAACTCTTGCGCCATGGTGATTCATCTTGCACCAAACCCTTGCAGTCGCTAGTCTAAGCCTTAATTAGGAGAGCAATATGAAAATAATAATAACCCTTTTATTCGCAGCCATATTGGCTGGATGCACCAGTATTAAGCACTCATTGTTTGACATGGGGGTGAGTGTAGAGCGGAGTTTGTCTGACCTTGAACGAAAACAAGTAGAGGTGAACGGCTACCAATGGGTCTACCTTGAATCAGAAGAGGCAAGCAATAAACCGGTTGTGATCTTGTTACATGGCTTTGCTGCTGAAAAAGATAACTGGACGCGTATGGCTCGCTTTCTTGATGGTTTTCATGTCATCGCTCCAGACTTACCAGGTCATGGTGAAACCACCTATTTAAAAGACGATTTCTATGGTTTTGACCAGCAAAGTTTACGCTTAGCGGATTTCATAAGCGCTCTAGGTTTAACTCAATTTCACCTAGTTGGGAATAGCATGGGGGGGGCGATTGCGGCTCTTTATGCTTATCGTCATCCAAATCATGTGACGACGCTCTCCTTAATTGATGCCGTTGGCTTTTATGGTGACGAGCCAAGTGAATTGCAGTTACTGGTCGAGCAGAATAAACCGAACCCCCTAATCGTTCGCACGCCACAGGACATGTCACGTTTAATGTCGTTTGCCATGGAAAAAGTGCCGTTCTTGCCTTGGCCAGCCACCGATGTTTTAGCGGATAGAGCAATGGCTCGAGAGCAGGCGAATGACAAAATCTTTGAACACATTTACCAAGAATCAGAATCAGCGCGTTACTCGGGTGGCTTTAAACATATTTTTGAAAAGCTTAGCATGCCAACCTATGTGTTATGGGGTGAAGAAGATCGAGTGCTGCATGTATCCAGTGTCGATAAATTTTTAGAACATACGCTAAAAATACAAACGGATGTTTTACCGAATGTTGGCCATGCACCCATGTTAGAAGTACCTGAAATAACGGCTGAATTATTACAGGCGTTTTGGCGCCTAAATGATTCGTCTGCACAGATGGTTAATCACGCGTTACCTGAGTAATTATGAAACAACACGAACAATTTATGATGCAGGCTATTGCCCAAGCAAAACTGGCTGACGCAAAAAATGAAGTGCCAGTGGGGGCGATTGTCGTGCTCAATGGGGAAGTGATTGGTCGAGGTTTTAATCAGCCTATCTCAAGCCAAGATCCAACGGCCCATGCTGAAGTGGTGGCGTTGCGTGATGCCGCACAGCATATTCAGAATTATCGTCTGGTGGACGCGGATTTATACGTAACCATTGAGCCTTGCACCATGTGCGCCGGTGCGGTTGTTCACTCCCGAGTAAAGCGCGTTATTTATGGGGCGAGTGAGCCGAAAGCGGGCGTGGTACATAGCCAGCAGAATATTTTTAAGGAACCGTATT
>Ga0115005_10001524_pt1 | contig 18403 bp, 17 predicted proteins | sample ArcOceMetagenome_FD_87163 | JGI IMG/M metagenome (GOLD analysis project Ga0115005, IMG submission 87163) | Marine eukaryotic phytoplankton communities from Arctic Ocean - Arctic Ocean - Greenland ARC118M Metagenome | ecosystem: Environmental > Aquatic > Marine > Oceanic | place: Arctic Ocean... | reverse complement strand
TAATGCACACATCTGATTGAAATAATTATTTAGTATAACGTATCAGAATCATCAAAACTAGAACTGAAACCGTCTTTTTCAATCAAGGTAGACACAAACTCGTGGTCCCCTTTTCCAAATCCATAGCTAAATCCATAAACACGAGCGTGTCGCTTGACACAATCATAATCTATCCTTCCTCCACCAAATACAACAGTATCATATCCTGCAGTATTAAGCCTATTTACCAAGTCACGAGCCACGTCTGCATGGAATGGACCTCCACACTCGCTAGGAGACGCGCTCTTGACAAACCATTTGGGCTCTGCCAAGTTTGGAGAGGATGCTTTGACAATGACATACTTGTTTTGTCCCGGTGAAAGTTGTATTGCTCTTACTTCATCCATGTCAACATCGATATTGTTTTGACTCGGTGCTCTTTTTTCATTAGAGTCTGCACCGGAACTTCTCATCAGACTCGCAGTAACCAAATCTTCAGCATTAGTCGGTACATCATCAATATTCATGTTATACTTGTCTAGGAATGGTGACCACCACGCACTATCGAGTCGAAATTTGTTTATTCTATCAGAGCGTATGGCTACTTGCTCACCTTTCTTGTTGCTCACTTCGTAGTCAGGATCAAGAAACTGAAGCTCGCCTATTTTACATAAAAGAGGATATTAGAAACAATCTCAGAACCCAAAGCCATGAACGCATTCAGATATTCCTACACTTACAACATTGTAATGCCAGCTTTTCAGAATTCATATAACCATCTTGGTACCCTTGGCGGAGGTCTTGTGGCTGATCTCGAATGGTATCATTTAGAGAAGCTAATCCTCCATACATGGCATCTCCACACAGCGGAAACCCAAGAGTTGCCAACTGTCCACGAATTTGATGAGACCTTCCAGTCATCAACTCAACTTCAACTTCAACTACACCAGCACACTGTGGTGGCATTTGATCTGACAAAAACGTTAACGATGTAAGATATGTGATACTTCAGCAGTAACTAGTGTCAGTCATGTCCTCACCTTTGTTTCCCCACAATGCTTGGCAGATTTCATCAGACTGAACAATCGGTACTACATTCCCCACACTTGTGATCCTCATCAAACATTCCAACCAGCCCTCTTCAAAATCGCCAGAATATACTCTTGGTGCCCTCTTTGTCGGCTCTAACCAGTGCCGTACAATCTCTTGTGTTTCCACTAGCTGTTGCAACCTCTTTACCTCGTCCCAAATCGATGTTGGAAGACCTATCACAGAATGTCAAGAGTAAGAAAAATACAGATCGATTCAAGAAAAATATCATTTCAAATCATTATCTACTCACCAGTTTCACTACCTTGCAAACTAGGCTGAATACAGACCAGGCATCTATATTGTTTTTGTATCTGACCCAAACTTGCCCTGGCTGCACCAAAACTTTCAGGAGAAAGGTGAGCATTGGTCTTACTCCTCAAAAGCTTAGCGAAATAAGATGCAAAGATTTTTTTTGTAGCTACAACAAATAGTCCACTTGTATTCTGATCAAGGCGCTGGGGAGTCACAACGTACAATGGCGTTTTTTCCTTCTGCTTCTTATTTCTTCTCCACGATACAGTTTCGTTAAGATGATTTGTATATGTAGAATTCTCCGTCTGCTGCGCTTCCGTGATCAATGCTTCTAATTCGTTCCTGCGTGTCTTAACTAACGCACGTCCAATGGACCCAGCTACATTTTCCAAATCATTATCAACTGTTGGATGAACCGGCACACCCGCAGGTTTATTCAAAATAATGTATCCAGTCTCGACATTTTCACTGACGATGACGCCTGGCAACTCGCCGCTTGACGTAGGTTCGTTGACTCCTTTCGACCAATCAAATCTGTGAGCGTCTGGGAATCTTCTTGGCATATGATGAACGCGTAGGTAATCGCCTTCTTGTAAAGTACTTGTAAGGTTTTTTACTTCAAGCCTAACGGGTTTCAATCCAAGCGCTAAAATTGATGTACAGTAGTGTGAGCTGATTTTTTGATGAGACTAATGAACATTCATAAACTCTAGGTAAATAACATACCCGGATCTCGTGGAGCATTTGCAGGAAGGTACCATATTGATCCCAAAGCTATTAAATCAACTGGAGCCAATTGCTCGTGCAATGGAAACTGAGTAGGGTCGTGGCGAAATTTCATCTCTAGCGTTTTAAGCAGATCATCGCTATCTTTATTCAACAGATCTTCTCTCCTTTTCAAATTGTTCTCTCTTCCAATACTATCAAATCCTTTCGGAAGCACTGAATGAATTGCCTCTTCAACAGTGATGTTATTGCAGGAAGCAATAAAATGAGTAACAAAATCAGACGTACTCCTTGAAGTTCCTCGCCAGTCTTTCATTTCCTCTATATATCGGTCTTGCTCATTTTGTTTGGTTACTTCTATTGCTTCAAAAATGCTTCCTGAATTTGATGCTCGTGAAGTAAGCATAACCCGAGGAAACGAACTACCGGTACACCATCCTCCTCGAAAGAAAGGCGATCTTCGAGAGATGGAAATACAATTAGTTCTCAAAGGACAAATAATCATGATCGTCACAATTATTGATAGTCTCAGCAGCGATATTGATTTGTTATAATCCATGGGTGAAGATCACAATGGCAATCTTTTTTTCTTTCACAAAAGATGAAGTGGAATGCAGAGTGGAAATTACTACAAGTTCCAAAGTAATGAAAAAAAGGTGTATGGTCGGTGGTGGACATCCGGCATCCGGCAGTCGAATAATAGTCCCGTGTAGAGTAGGTGTTACTGTTATTAATTAGAGCAAGCGATTAGCTTGTTGTTGTTGTAGGACCTGGTACTGCGGTAGATTCAAAAGTTCAGTGCACATATGTGATATAATACCAGTGTGCAAGCATAATAGCAGGATGCTTTGAAAGAAATAAGACACAAATGTACAAGATGAAAGTTCGTAAAGCAACAAGAATACAGTATCTGAATTATTATTTTTGGAATTTGCCATGGAAATGATATTGTGAAAGATATTGTAAAATTATTCTTAATGGTAGAAAAGAAGAACAGTCCCTTTGCAACAACACGGTTCATTGCAATCGAACAACATATATTTCAATATGCATTCGGCTTCAAACTATCCGTCTAAAACTGATTATTCCACTTGAGCATGAACCACCTTTGATGATACCAACCGCAATGGCCTCTTAACCACGTTCCTCAAGCTACGCCATTTTCTAAGCTTGTGTTCTACCAGCAGGTCGTTTGTGTCTATGCCGTTGACATCAAAGTAAGTTTGTCCAGTACTTGTGCTGCCATGCTTTTCATTTCTAAAGTCATGCTGACTATCCCTTGTAGATTCGTATTCCGTACGATGGTCCGCTTCTGAATGGTAGACAATCAAGTTCTTGTGTACCGCTGCCTCAGTTCCAAGCTCATAAATCTTGGGCAACATATCAAAAGGTATTTCATTGACTTTCAACTCATCTCTCTTGATATTGAATTTCACTTTCTCATGAGTACTTGGTGGCAATGTATATGAAACAACGCTGAACTCATTACCATCGTGGCTCCAAGCCAAGTGAAACTGCCCCTTTGTACGGCGGCCGACGGCAAAGAATATTTCTTGATCATCAATTAACACCCGCCTCTTTCCCGATGCGACCGATAGCTCCAGAGTTACTTTATGCTCCTTGCCACGACAACATGCACCAGTTGCAGCACCATTTGCCACAGATGTCCCATATTGCCAAGTCACGACCCTTTTTGTTGATGCGACATATTTTCCTGCATTCTGTTCTACAGTGTTAACCTGATATATGATAGCAGTGTTATTCATCTTTGTTTTATCTTCCGGCTCTCTGTAAGTAATCAACTCTTGATTTTTATTATGCGCTCATTGAACAAAATTATCACAAGCGATTTTATGAAGTGTCAAATCATACAACCGACCGTTAGGACGTGAGATCTTCAAAATTATATAATAGCCAATTTAGTAGTAAAATACGCGTTGAAACATAGTTAGTTCACCGACCTTTCAACTTGAACATACTTTTTAACGTTTATTTAGCCGTTTACGTTTTGCCTTCGAGCTGTACTTTGGATCGAAGTCATTGATTGAAATACTTCTTATGTTTCCTCCGGAAGACAATAGCTGTCTCAACTCTGAAGGATCCAAACATGCGCTTAGTCGAGACAGAACCTCGTTATTTAGCTTCCCTTCATTGCAACATTCTTGAAATGTCTCTCTCACAACCTTTGATCTCATTTTAGACGATGGGAGTAATCGGCAAGCCTTCAAAAAGAAATTGTAAGTGAAGCTGTCAGTTTCATACGAGCTCCGACGAAGGCTTGCAAAGGCTTGAAGTGCGACCTTGAATGCTTCCATTTTGACCTTTTCAGACTCGTTCACGGCACTCGATGCGCAATTGATTGCGTAATTATAAGAGAATGCATTGACTTCGACTCCCAACTTATTCATACGATCAAGTATGTCTTGTGCTTTCAAATGTTTTCCCTGCTGGGGCGAATTTATTAGACTGAGAAAGACACCGGAATAAGTTTTTGCGTTTGGTTTCATCGCTGCATCACCGGAAAGATAGATGTTCTCAATCTTTTCGATCAGATCAAACGCCAAATCAGAACCATTAGGTAGTCCACTTCTCGCAACAGCGTCGATTACTGATGAATATGTGATCATGTCAGGTTTGAGTTCACGTATGCCATCTTCATACAACTCTTCCATCAAATCAATCAGCGTCATGGCACGTCGTACAGGAAACTCCCCCCCGTCAGCGCACTGCCCCCATGCATTAATAATCTGACAAAATGTCTTCTGCTGGGGCAAACATCTATCATCGCCGTTATGGAATCTCTCCAACATCTCTCTCAAAACAGTTTCGGCATTATCAGCAGATCTCACTCCCAGGCCACTTCGTATCCAACCGTTGATAAGGGTAACATAGGTATAAGCATCGGGTTGCACGTCCAAAAAATTGTCTCCTATGGAGTCATAATGCATTTCCATACGCTTTACAATATTTTCGGCTTGGTATACTGCTGCCTCTTCTTTACTTTTGCACCATGCAGATACGACCGAGTTGTAAGTTACTACATCTGGTTTCAGATAGTTATATTGGGTTTTATCTTCATCAAAATAAATCTTTTCGAGGTGATTCAAGACACTTTCAGCTTTGTCAGCAGAGCCTGGTTCCGGACTATTGGCATATGCGGAGATTACACTGTTGAATGTAATAATATTTGGCCTGTTTTTAACCCACTGCCCTGAATCGTAAAGTTTTAGCATCCGGTTGAGAAGTTCGTGCGCGCGAATCGCTGAGCCTCTTTCTCTACTTCGAGAAAGAGCAAGAATTGCGCTTGTATAGCTCTGGTCGCTGGGGAAAAGTGGACACTCAGGATGAAGGAATACATCCTTCTCATCAAATAATCGCACATCGGGCTGTCCATACAATTCTTGATTGTCGTCTTCCTTCACGTCATCCACGTTGGCTTTCTTTCGTTCCTTTATTATTTTTACATCATTGACATCTTCGAAACTAAGTTCTTCTATCCTCGTCATACATTCATTGGCGTTCTTTGAAGCCTCCTTCGTGCCACTTCTAGCCCAAGCATCTAATACATCACTGTATGCCCATATTAATACCCTACGAGCATTCCTTCTCCTATTGCCAATTATGCTGCTATCAGCTTCTTTGTCAATATTATGATGTGATGTAACATACGATAGCCACTTTGACGCTCTCATTACGCATACATCATTTCCAAATGTCCCTCGTGACTTTGACTCTGCCATGAACGTTTTAGCATTAGGTTGGTGTCTCGACCAAGCTTGAACAACATATGCGTACGATTGCGCATTTGGAGCAATGGATGGGTTTGAATGCTCATATTGTCTCATGTAGTTCAACAATTTCTCCGCCCTTTCAGCGTAAGAGCCTCGGTTGGAAAAAGGTTCCAGCCAAGGCAGCTTTGCATCAATAACAGAATCAGCATCCATCGATTTTTGTGGTATCTTCTGGTAGCCACATCGAGCATATGCCTTGAGAATTAGATTCAACACATTTGTATTCAGTTGCACGCTTTCATCTGTGCTATCTTGAAGCTGAAACTCATTCCAACGAATGAGAATATTTTCCATCCTATCGGCAGCATTAAGTTGACTTCTTACATTGTCTGATTTATTATTGCTCCTGCTATCATCCCATTGAGCTCCACCTAAGTTCGCGAAAGCTTTGAGTACAATTCGGACTGTTTCAGTATTTGGTTTCGCTGTCTTTCTCTCCGAAGTTTTATACATGTCGAGCATCTGAACCAACATTCTATCAGCATGGTCTGCGGCATGAACAGGATTAAAATTCGCATGTTTTGTTGTTGTCCTAGATGCAATTCTTAAAATGTCTGCATTGAAGTTAGCAGTTGGGTCACTCGCAAATAGTCTGGTTGTAGAAGTTTTGGGCGTTGCAATTGCCTCGACTGATTTTCCAAAGGCAATCGCAATGATTGCTAGTTGACATCCCACTCTCATTATCTAAAGATTTGTATATGATTGCTAAGAATTGGCAGTAATCACGTTATAGTTTTGAGTAGTAGCAAAATTTGCGTATTAATATTGTCATATTCGAATATTGTTGTCTGCGTGCGATTTGAAAGTTTCGTTGATGATTGGTGGTTCTCACGCTTTCCTGAGATAGATTGCATTCGTAGGAGTAGAATCTCAGGTTATTATCATAGTCATCGATTTTCAGCCTTTAGATTGATTCAAGATTGCTTCGAGATGATGCATTCATTCAACACCACTTTGGCTCATCGATCTTTGGGTTTGAAGACTATGTACTCCAAGCAGATGTAAATATATTTGTAAAGCACTCAATTACCATTAAGAAAATTAAAAGAGGTTGCGAAAAGGAGCCAGAGAAAAACGAGCAAGATTAAAATATTTCTGCATGGGTTATGAAACTTCAATGATTATTGCATTACGATGCATGCCATAACGTTGCATAGATCAAGTCCTAATTTCAATTCAATTTTCAAAGAGTGAGCGAGAAAGAACACATGTCTCTTCGCTCTAATCTCATCCAGATCATTAATAAATTAATCCCTGCCAAACAATTGGGAGTCATTCATTTCACAGAGATTAATCCTCCTTTAGACTTTCCAATGCTTCGGTTCTCATCCTTCTTCTCTCATCCAATCGTGCCAACCTTGCTTTGAGATCATCAATATCTGTTCCAATCTTTTCTTGGTCCGCACTAACTTTCGTCATTGACGTTCGCAAAACTTTTTGTAATCCAGGTGTTGCAGCCATAATTTCCTCTTGCTCTCCTGTCAGTACCGGTATTCTTAAATTTGATAAGAAACTTATGGAATTGGATAACAAGTACATCAAGATAGTGAATGGCATTGTTACCAGTTGGAGTATATTTGTCGGCGATATCAACGAAGTGCTGGGAGACATGTTCTGAGATTCATCATTCTCTTGCGCCATACTTCCTTTGAAGAATATGTTGATGGCGGTGTTTAAGTTCAAATTGTGTGTAGATCAGTTCACAAGACCATTACACACATTCGCAATCGCAAGTTTTAACCGAAGGGTATTTACTATTTACCGGGGTCTGTGTACCCGAGTATGACGGATGACGGTATGCAAACTGGTATGTTCCAGCGAGGAGGCGGCGAGGAACCACCAGCAACCACCACCACCAGCAGGAAGCAGGACTGATCTGTCGTTAGATTTCAGGGGAATGAACCAATGCACGAATGACTTTCACATTAATGTCTTCTTGATTCTTCTTCCCCCCTCTCTTTGCGTTCCTTGTTTTGTTTTTCGAAAACGAAATGGATGAAAAGAGAAGGAAAAGAGAGAACGATTGCTGAAGCGAGGAACATTCAGGATGCATGAGATCGGAGGAATGAGGAATGAATGAGGATCGATGATTGTACCGACGAGTCAATAGTCAATGTTACCATTTACCTCTCATTCCTCCTTGAGAGAAATAGACGACAATAGGATTGAATTCATTGCATATAAATTTAAACGTTCAATCCTCAACTGCTTATAGATCATAGCAATGTCATTGCCTTTCTCTTTTGTATCTGTTGACTACGGCGCTCTGCTAGCTCGAAGTAAAAACGCCAAACCCGCATCTGTCACCATATTAACTGCAAGGGAAGCATATAAAAGAGATGCAACCAGTACCACAGTTCCAAACCGAACCAAGCAAAACTCAAACAAAAATATCCACGGTAGGGATCGTGCTATAAAGCCCGATGATGAATTTGTACTGCCTCAATTGATGAGCGCCTCAGAGGCAGCGCAGGCTAGGAGGGCTAGCGAATTGGCATATCATTTATCACTCAGAACTCCCTTGGCGAAGAAGGAGAAGGAATTACAGGATCAGGAAGAAACTCAAGACGAGAAATGGAATCAGAGTGAAGAGTACCTGTGCAACTTTGTCGAAATTATTGATTTAAAGACGCGGCAAAGATTGGAAAAGCGGAGGAGACAGAATGAAGAGAGCCTACCACTAGAATTGCACGGAATTCACTCGGGTGATTGGGAATCGAAAATCAATTGGGAAGGCGTCACAGATGATAAAAGTTCATCGTTAAATTCTGCTTCTCCAAAACCGACCGCTGCTCTGAACGATAATCCAAGATTGACGCCAGAACCCACGGAGTCTTTGCCCGATCCGATGGCAATTCTATCGGAAACTTTCAATCCCGCATTAGAAGCACTAGATCTCGACAATCTCATCAGCTGGGAGGGAGCAGATGCCCCTCCTGGTTTCAATGAAAGGTTGGTGCAAAAAATGGGAAAATTGATTCTACAAGATGGCGTAGCTGGATTATCTGTCGCTGCGAAGTCAGGAGCTCTTGCAACTATCAACCCAACGCCCTTTAATCAATCGGATGTTTTCAAGCGAAGAATGGAGCTCAAAGAAGATAGTGCAGACATCTCAGCGGTAGTTGGAGGAACTCTGCAGGTAGACCACGTCGCTAAAGCGAAAGAAATCAAAGCTCGTCAGCAAAAGCGTGCCCAGATGGCAATTGACAAGACGAATCGTATCACTGGCGCGCTTGGCAAGCTTGACCTCGGCGGCGGAACTGGTCGAAGAATTACTTCTTCGTTAATGGGACCAGGAGGAACAGAACGAAGTGGAAGACCCAATAAGCAGAATGTTGTTTCTCACGATGCTACATATGTTGAGCAGCTGGATATGGTGATGAGTCATCATTTGGTCGGAGCAGATTTATCATATGGCGAGCTTCGACATTATCATCGCCCCCTTCTTCCAAGAAAGTTTTTCAAGAAAGAATATATAATGCCTTGGCAATTTCAAGTACAAATATTTCCAAATGCAAATATCCTTTCAAAGCGAAAGGGTGGTAGAGATGGAGCTGACGGATCGCTCATCAGTTCGTATCAACATAATATGGTCGATAATATGCCAGGCACTCTCTCCCAAACAAAGATAAGGAACGGCGCAGACTTGTCACCAGCAGAGGGGTCGCTCATAGTTTTAGAATATAGCGAAGAAAGACCACCTATACAAATGACAAAGGGAATGGCAAGTAAGATCGTGAATTACTATAGAGGTGATCGGTCGAAGTGTCCTGTATCGGCAGGTGGCGGAGACAGACCTCTTCGAAAGAAAAAACACGGCAATCAAAACGAGGTTAATACTCCCGCTAGTTCGGGTACCGGTAGCTCTGGGAAGATTGAAAAACCTCCTAGATTAGTCCGGAATATAAGTGACAACGTCAAAGACTTGATTGGAAAAATCCCTAGCACGAAGAGGAGCGATGACCACCTTGGTCATGGCAAGGAACCGAAGGTAACAGTGTTACCAGAAGGAGCTACCGAGATCCTACACGCTAAAGATCACGGTCCTTTCATAGGTCAAATTAAGGACGGAGAAACTCAGAGTGGGCTGATTTCAAATTTATTCGCAGCTCCCATCTTCCGGCACGAACCGAGATCAACAGATTTTTTGCTCACGCTCGGCAAAATTTCAAACACACAGCCCGAAGGTGGGGGTGGTTCCCTGAAGCTCCCAGTCGTCATTCGCCCTATGCCTGATAGTGTCTTTGTGGTTGGACAGACTGAACCCAAAACAAAAGTTCATCCTCCAGATTCGAGCGGCGAGAAAAGTTTCTTCCATGCATTCAGCGTATTTCAAATCGCCAAAGGCTTACAGCGAAAACACAATGGGCTAAAATTTGAAGATATCAAGGATGGACTCTTTCCTTACACTGGAGTTATTGCTAACCAACTTCGACTGAGAATAAAGAAGGTTGCTATTTATGACAAAAACACCCAAATTTGGACTTTAAAGGACCTTGACGTCGAGGAATTTCCAGGAGTCGAAGCGCTTGGCCGCGAATTCAGCCCCGAAAGTGTTGCGGCAAACTGGACTGCTAGGGCCGCAACATTACGATTGCAAGATCTCGGAATTAATCAAATTTATCGCACAAACAATGGTACAGTAAATCTTGCTGCTGCGATGACATATCTGAATGGTCAGATTCGAGCAGCCAGACAAAGATTTCGAATGTATCAAAACGTGAAAAGGCACAGCAAGAACAAAAATGATGAATCATTCGCGCGAACCGAAGCTAAGCTCGAGGCTGCCTGGAACAACTTGAAACGAAAAGGAGAAGTTGCGAAGTTCATTTACGAAGAACTTCAGCTTGCTCCATGGCAATTGTCTACTGATTTTATTGAAGTTCATAAAGAAGGCAAGGGATCGGGCATGATGATGTTAACCGGTCTTGGCGATCCTTCAGGAAACAGAACTGGATTTAATTTCATTCGCGAAGTTGAGAAAGCAAACAAATCCAGTCCAAATGGTGATGGTGCATTAAATGCAAGAGTGAAGAAGATCACAGGTACGGACAAAGATCTCAGAAAGCTAAACATGGGACAGATGGCTAGTATCCTACGCGAGTATGGCATGGTGCAGAAAGATATCGATAAATTGAAGAGGTGGGATCGAGTGCATTGCATTCGCGATCTTTCCACGAAGGCTGCAAGTGATAATGCAGGAGACGGCATGGAGCGCTTTGCTCGCGGAGAGAAAATGAAACTCAGTGATCAAAAGAAGATCTACACAGAACGCATTCAAGAGATTTGGGACAGGCAAAGAATCTCTCTCTCAGATTCAAAATATATTGAAGGGGGGAGGACAGGAGGCTTCGATAGAGGTGGAGAGGAAGCTTTGGACGACGAAGACATGAAAAAATCGGACGTAAACACGGATGCCAACGATGATGATTCTGGCGATTACGATGATGATGAATTCTTGTAAGTATCTAGAATATGTCACTCATTTATGTCGTAGAGCCAAGCTTTCGTTTAAACTTACCTTTGTCCCTTTGAAATTTTGCAAACAGCGACAATTGGGAAAATGAGGAACAAGATGATGAAGTTGCACAGGAGTTAGTCTCAAATCAACGGAAAGCCGGAGGAGGCAAATCCTTGCAATCCAAAGGTGCAAATGCAGATGATAACAGAGATGCAATGGAGTTGGCCAAACTTAAACGTCGACACGAAGAAGAGCGGCTGATGGACGTAGTGGGAGAGAGCAACAGGGAGCAATCCTACAATCACGCGGCCAACAAAGGCAAGATGGTAATAAGAAGGAAAATTACCAAAACCAATCCTGATGGCTCGCAGACGGTCATGTTCAAGTTTATCGTTGATCCTGGTGACGTAAACAGAGCTTTGAATGAAAAAAAGGCTAGTGCCGACTCAAAGACCAAACCCAGGAGGCGCAAGAAGCAAGAAACCCAAATACTTCCTCATGAAGCTAGTGCAGCTCCTGTTGGTCATGCACTTTTCGCAGAAGAGCATGAAGATGGGAGACTCCATCTTCAGGCAAAACGTAGAGGTCGTGGGGGGCGAGGAAGGAAAACATGCGATGACGACTATTCTCCTTCCCGGAAAGGTGCAGGTAGGTCAAGGTCAAGGACTGGCGAACAAAAACCAAAGAGAAAACGAAGCGAAGAAGAGGACCACGAAGAACAATATTTCGCTTCTTTCAAGAGGAAGGGTACAACGAATAGAAAAGAGAGAGGAGCAGCTCGTGAGCGTATGCCTCACGTAATGTTTGCTGATCGTTTGGAGCAAATACGCCTCATGTGCGAAAAACTCCCTGATAGTGGACCGTTTCATCGCCCCGTTAGCAAAGCATTCAATGTATACCATGAAAAGATTAAGAGGCCTATTGATCTGCAAACAATTAGAGACAAGATCCAAAAGTAAGTTTCTCGAGTGCAAAATGTATAGGCAACATCTACAATCGTTTCTCATCTATTTGACCCCTTTATCACCAGATACGATTATCGCAGTGTCTTCGATTTTTTGAAAGACTTCGAACTAATGAAAACCAATGCTATCACATTTAATGGACTTGGATCTCAATTAGGAAACACTGCCGCAAAAATTTTCGACTTTGTGACGGAAACTGTGAAGGAAAATCGCGACGATCTAGACGAATTGGAAGTAGCAGTTCATGAGCAAATGAATTCAGGAAAGAAACTCGGTTCCAGAGCCACAACACCAAAACTACCATCGGCGGGAAAAACAGCAAATGTGACGTTCAATGGTATCCAAACTGAGGTGGCACTTGGAAACATAAATTTTGGAGGTCCAAATTTCGGAGATGATGATAGTGACAGCGACTAGCTGTTGACCCGTTGGCACACAATAATTCAATCGCAATAGTATATCATTTTCGTTCATAAAAATAAGAGTTTAGTCTATCCTTATAAGTTTAAAAAGATCCCAAGAGTGCTGCTGCTGCTACCCCTACAGCCCCTAATCCTCCAACAACTAAGATTGGAGATGGAGATGCTTCATCTCCAATCATAAGGGGTAGAACAGACTCCTCTGACAAGAATTTGTCAGAGAGAAGGAAACTAACAATTTCTTCAGCTGTCGTTTCAGCCTGTTCTAAGTGAGGCACATGGCCACATTCCTCGATCCATCTAAGTTCTGCATTGGGCATTGTGTCAATAAACTTTTGAGCGAACCCAATCTCTAAAATTGTATCCTGCCTTCCCCACAAGACAAGTGATGGGCTTTCAATGGTAGGAACTTTGGCCGAAGGAGAAAATCCTCCAGAAAGCATAAATGATACCAGAGCATCACTCCATCCATCCCGTTCACAATGAAGCCTACCTACTTTCAGCGCATCTTCTGTGGCATAGGCATCTGTATCAAAGTATGACATTTGATTTGCAGAACTGCGTAGAGGAACACTCTTCAATACTTGAACCCCAGCTTCAGCAAGGAATTTAGGCAGCATACTCATTGGTCCTACTCCATCTACAAAACCCTGCGCATCGATAAAAACACAACCCTTGACAACGTCAGGATTCGCAGCAGCAAATTCTATAGCTGCGGCTCCTCCCAGAGATGCTCCGGCGACACAAACAGGCTTATTGTCACCTACTACTTCCCAGAATCCAGAAAGGGCATCAACCTTTGCCTGCGCAGAGAAAGTGCTGACATCGTTCAACTGAGAATAGCCCCAACCCAACAAATCAACTGCGTAGACATCTACACCCAATTCAGCTAGCTTTGGTCCCAATCGACGATACTCGAGACACGAAGAATCAAATCCATGAACAAGAATGATTGGTAAGGCATTGGTCTTCTTTTCAGCTGCCCAGTGAACAAAGGAAACGCCGACGTCTTCAGTGGAGCTAACATATTCTGGGACTGGAACTCTAATTCTGTTCATTCTTGCTGCTGCATCTGCACATGCGACCTCTGTGATTCCACCCGCTCCCATTGTGTCGGGAGGTGTGAAAGTCTCATCTAGCAAGGCAGCAGCAGATGCAGAAATTGCTTTGTGTGCAAATGTTGCTGGTTTCTGCTGATTCTTTACAACGAATGCGCCCGCTGAGCAAATGAGCGATGATGCGACAAGTGCACTAGCCAAAAACTTCATTTTCGTAAACTAAGTGTAGGTAGGTGTAACCTTTCTTCAAAGAAATGAGGTTGGTGGTCGGTGGAGTTGTCGTCCAGAAGAAGCCAGAAGGAGGCTGGGCGACTCCCAACCACCACCACGCCACCAAAAAAGTGGTCATCATTTTGGAAAGTGCGTTTTATTCTTTTTTACGTCACTAAAATAGGTTAGGAGCCTGTCATCGACAAAAAAATCATTCCAGTAGTGTTCTCATCTCTCAAAATAAATAACATCAACACAGACTTCAGACTGCTCATCTTCTCTAATCTTTTTCCGTATTTGAATATGACTCCTTTCCGGTAAATTTGCGATGAAGCTTCTTGACCATTTTGATGAACCAGAACACGTTCAAACAATTGAAAAATGCTCCAAAGAGTAGACACGCATAGAAGATAATTGGCGCAAAACAGCCATCTCGAATGAGAGGAACTGCCTGAAAGTAAACCGACGGAAATATTACCAACCTGCAGATAAAGAACAGAAGAAAAAACAAGAATTGACTTGCTACCTTAACTTTTGGAGACAAAAAGTCAGCTTTCAGGAGTGAAAGAACAATCGTGGATCCTTCCATGACTAACATGGGCGTCAGCACGTGAGGTGCATCGTATTCATTGAAAACTGCTGTGACGGTGAATGTAGCTTGTGTATTAAATGATGGGGTGAATGTTAGGACTGTATTCTTCGCAAAAGGGGCTACGATGTAGTTATGCAGTCATTTTGACTCACCAACTCCATGTGCTATAAATTCCGGTCCAAGACCTGTTGAAAGAAGGTGAAATCCTTGCATGATATCACAAAGAGCATAACCTTGTGTGATGGCAGGAATGATTCTGTGTAAGCTTGTCAAAGGTCCTGCACATTCCTGAAGGGATCCAGTTGGTTCTACGAAAGAAAAAAGGAAGTTTAGATCGATGTGCGTTTCTTTAAAAAACAATGCATTGGATAACCTGCATACACGTACCTGGAAACCCCGATAAATGAGTTGCTGCATTCGAGTTGAGATATATGCAACATGCACTGCCCACTCCGGTAATGGTAGCATGCACGGCCGAGTCCCAATCAATTCCACGTTTCTTATGAAACAGATTTCGAATTCCCAAGAAAAATATGGCACTCTGAAACAAGTAGCGGAGAGAATGAATAAGCAATAAAAATATCACAGTAGATTGCAAAAATACGATTGCTTACAGTGACTGCGATTGCTCTTGTATTCCATTCTGAAGCGCCATAGGTATCCAAGATGGATATCATGTGTATAAGTCTTTGAGAAAAAGAATCCATGTTTGCCTCTAGTTAAGAATGTCGCTGTACAGCACCAGTTATGAGAGTGTGAGTCTCTGGTGGTCAATTAAAGAGGTGAATGCCATACCGGTACTTCATGACTGATGACTGAACTGTCTGCTGTCTGTGTGCAGTTCGTTGCACTACTGCCTTCGTTCGTGGTGTTCGGATTCCTTAGATTCTTCCGGAAAACGGAAAACAATGAAATTTGAAACAGACATTATGTCGCGCGCGTGACATAATTGGCCCTTTCCTTTCCTTTTACAAAGGAATTGGATTCCACTCTTTTAGCTCACATCATAAGCGATAGAATTCATTCAAAAGGAGAGTGTGATTCATTTCGACCTACATCGCTTACTCAACACGAACATGACACAAGCTCATATTTTTACTCTTTCATCAACCCCTCACTAACATCTGTTATGAAATTGAGTTGCGCATTGTGCCATCAGACTGTTCAATGGTACGAGAAAATGGACCACCCCTGTGGCTGTCATTCCTTTCACCACAATTGCTTTCAGCAACGCCTCCAGCCATTATTACAACCCGACATGCTCAGATGCCCTATCTGCCAACCTACATCCGCTTATGATTCAACTTCTGCGGCAGAATATTCATTCTCCTTCGGGTCTCCTCCTCCTGCTTCCAATGAGAGGTTCAAGAATGCAACACATTATGCTTCAGGATATTCCGAAGCAGGGAGAAAGAAACACGTATTTGGCAGATTTTCTTCAGATTCATCCTTCTATACTCCTCCTACATCTCCGTCCACAGTATTTAACAGTACATCGGGTGCCAATGCCTCTAACAGTGGTGGCGGAACGTTTCCTTTCAGTAACCCCAACGCAACTGTACAAGGACCAGTAACCAATTCAACTCTTCTCGAATTGCAAGAAGGAATGCAGTATCTGGCTATAGAAAACAAACGTTTGAACGCAATGCTTCTACAGCAAATAAAAGAAAAGTCAGATTTGGTATCTCGCCACGAAGAACAATGCTTCCGCATGGTTGATGATTTTGAACGCGAAAAGGAGAAAAATGAAAAGAAGAATCAGAGAAGTACGAGGAATAGATCCGACGCTAAACCTCCCCAATCCAAGCCTTCGTTGGGATTGGAATGCATTGGAGGACCACACAGTGGAGAAACATTCTTACTTACTGATACTCTTTTTGTTGGTAATAAACCAATTCAGAAGGTCACCAGTAACGTGGTTCAAAACAATGTATCTCTTTGGAGAGATCCATTGGTATCACCAACCCATGCCAAATTGGTCCTGAAAAAAAGTGGTTCAAAAAAGAATCCAGTACTCATGGTAAAGGTGTACGCTATGAAGTCCGGGACGCAAGTGAATTGCAAAATGCTACCGAATGGGTCGCACAGACAAGCCTTTGCGAAGGATCGTATACAGGTCGGCGAATCCGTCTTCCGTATTACAAAGATGAAGTGACCTCTGAGAAAGTGTTACAATTATACAAATGAACAGACTTTCCACCAATGAATGCTCATAAATTATAATACGAATTTTACACTCCAGCATTCCCAGCAGGCATCTTTCAAAATCTTATGCGCTCGGATTATCATCTACCACAAGCGTACTTAACTCAGACTTTATTCTTTGAAGCTTGCTTATTCGGCTCAAGTGCTTGACATCACAATCCTCGTTGTTATTTATCGACAGTCTTTGCTGACTACGCTCCTGTCGAAGAAGTTTCGCCTTCGGGATGTGATTCATTAGGGAACAACCGAGTGCAAGGTTGAGAAGTATAATGAACACGAAAAAACGTACCAGTTTATGGGCTGCGTTTCGATAACGCTCTTGTTCAGATGTTAATCCATTCTTTTCAGCCACCTCTCGTTTCAACACGGATTCTAATTCGGCAACTCTATGCTTCAGCCTAGAGACTTCATGCTGACTTTTGCAAACATCTGATTGCTGATACTTTTGACGTTCTTCACCGAGAGCATTCTCCAATTTCTCGCACTTTTCATTTGTGATTTTAAACTCTTTCTCTAACAGCTTTATTTTCCCAAGCGTTATCTGTAACTTATTTCCCTGAACAAAAATGAGTACATTTCACAGTATAAATTCGCATAACGAAACCATCACATTTTCTAGTTCACACTTACCTCCATGTCTATCTTATGCTGTGCTTCATTATGAAGTACCTTTTCCCTCAAATCAACCTCGTTCATTTTTCTTTTCATTTCCCTTTCCTTTGCCTCCACTTCACATAACGCTTTCTTCAGCCTTGATTCTAATGTCTTGTACTCGCTTCTACACAATGCCATCGTCTTCGAGTGTTCCTCTTGGTTCAGTTCGACTTGTTCTTGTAAATAAGTGCGCACCTTGTCTTCTTTTGCCTGCAAATGCTTTCGGAATTTGGACTCCTCCTCTTTTTGAAATGCAAACCAATCTCTTTGCTTTCTCTCTAGCTCCCCTCTCGCAATGTTTATTTGCTTTACAGCCTCACTAATAAGCTCATCTGATCTGTCGACGTTGGCAGAACATTCCTTCGAGAATGCAGGCTCCACATCGAGGATACAAGTACCGTCTTTGGAGTTTTCAACTTGACAAGGACGCAATTCGATTGATAAATGTAACTGCGGTACTTGATCACATAGCTCTCCTTTCTGGTTTTCAGTTATGACAATTGCACTGAATTCCTGATATCTCGTCTTCTGATCAGGCTGCCCTGCACTCTCGTGAAAGAACAATGATTCGATTTGCACTTGTGCCGATCCAACGATGCGTTCCTCAGAACAGATGTGGATATCAATTTTGCCTTGATCTTCTCTGTACCACAGGAAATGATCTAGAGTTGAGGGAAATGTGGCGGTCGCAACAAATTGGTCGCTTTGTACGAGCATTCCCAAGAACTGATACGACACCCAGATTGCAGATGGACCACTCTCGAGAAATTCTAGGTTCTCTGAACTCGAAATTTTGATAGTAACAGCATATTTCTCAACAGTCATGGGCATGTCGACAGAGCTTGTCAAGTAGTTTTCAATTTTGGACACTCTTGGTTGTACTTGTGGTAGTATGATTTTCCTTATCGGAATCCTGCATTCTCAATTCCTGCATTTGGTTTCTGAAAGAAAACCAATTTGATTTTGAATTTCCGGATGATGCCACTTTTCACGATTGAT
>Ga0115005_10001523_pt1 | contig 18404 bp, 14 predicted proteins | sample ArcOceMetagenome_FD_87163 | JGI IMG/M metagenome (GOLD analysis project Ga0115005, IMG submission 87163) | Marine eukaryotic phytoplankton communities from Arctic Ocean - Arctic Ocean - Greenland ARC118M Metagenome | ecosystem: Environmental > Aquatic > Marine > Oceanic | place: Arctic Ocean... | reverse complement strand
AGTCGTTTGACCCATCGCGACCAGTCCAGTATGAGGGCGGCGGCGCGGATACCACAGCAACTGACATCATTGCGCCAATGTATGCAAGGGTAGATACCGACATTAAAGACGACGCGGTGCCTAAATGGGCTATTAAGAAGTGGTTGTCGATGCCAGGTGAAAACCGGCCCGTTATTCTGTGCGAGTACGCGCATGCTATGGGTAATAGTTTAGGGAGCTTTGATGAGTACTGGAAAGCGTTTAAGGCGTATCCTCGTCTTCAAGGTGGCTTTATCTGGGACTGGGTTGATCAAGGATTAACAAAGCATACAGAAAGCGGTGAAGCCTATTGGGCCTATGGCGGAGACTTCGGCGATACCGACAACGATAGGCAGTTTTGTATAAATGGATTGCTGTTCCCAGACAGAACTCCACATCCGCACTTGTTTGAAGCCAAATATTGCCAGCAACACGTGAGCTTCTCACTGGTGGAAAAAGACCATACCCTCGCGCTTTCTTTAAAAAGCGACTACTTATTCAGGCGAACAGACAACGAGCGTTTACGCTGGCAGGTACTTGAAGACGGTAAGGCAATTGCAGAAGGCGAATGCGACATTGATATCGCTCCTCAGCAAACACAGACCCTTGATATAAACCCTGAAATTACGTTTAAGGCTGGCGCTGACTATCACCTAAACATCGACGTGGTGTTAGCTAATGACTGTTCGTGGGCGAACGCGGGGCACGTAATGGACACCGCGCAATTAGCACTCACCAACCAAAGCGGTATTCTATCTTTTGCGTCAACTGATAAAGACGTAGAAAGCGTCAAAGCAGATATAGGTGTAGAAGCGCAAGATGCCGTGCTGCTTGTTAGTGTGCAAAACCAGGTGTTCAGCTTCAATAGTAAAAGCGGGCTAATAACGTCGTGGCTTAAAAACGGGAATGAGACCCTTAGCGCACCCCTAGAAGACAACTTTTTCAGGGCTCCGCTAGATAACGATATTGGTGTGAGTGAAGTCGATAACCCTGATCCAAATGCGTGGGAGTCACGCTGGCGTCGTGCTGGCATAGGGCAATGGGAACGCACTTGCACCCATATTGACGTAGAACAGAGTACCAGCGATGTGCGTATAACATCGTTATTTGAATATCATCACGCTGATATGCTCGTGGCGGCGACTAAGTGGACGTATACCATTAACAGGCAAGCGAAGCTGAAAGTGGACGTAGAAGTGCTGTTAGATGATAGCTTACCGCCTATGCCTAGAATTGGTTTGCAAACTGCAGTACCGGCACAGACCGAGTTGCAGCAAAATCATTTAACCGTTTCTTGGTTGGGTTTGGGCCCGTTTGAGAACTATCCTGATAGAAAGGCCGCGGCCCGTTATGGCCACTTCGCGCTGCCAATTGATGAAATGCAAACGCGATATGTTTTTCCAACTGATAACGGTTTGCGAAGCGACTGTAAGCAATTAAATATTGCGGGTCTGCAAGCGCAAGGGAAGTTCTACTTTAACGTCAGTGAATATGGTCAGGCACAACTTGATAATGCTAAACACACCAGTGATTTATCCCCGCAAGATTGCATCTTTGTTTATATCGACCATGCACATATGGGAGTTGGAGGAGATGACTCATGGAGCCCAAGTACCCACAAAGCTTTCCTATTAGAGGAAAAAACGTACCGGTATTCATTTCTTTTTGAAGCAATATAAATAAAGCACTTTACAGAGCTGCGGTGCGCGCAGCTCTGTCGCTTAAGCTCGCTAACGTGAAATATGACTTCTTAAGGTTTACCTATAAAAAAGCCGCTACGTTTTGTAGCGGCTTCTTGCAGATTCAATACTGGCAAAGGTATTAACTTAGCCGTCAACTTGCCCACAGAAACGGTAGCCTTCACCGTGAATAGTTACGATCAATTCTTCATCTGTAGGATCTGATTCAAAGTGCTTACGAATTCGGCGAATGGTAACGTCTACTGTGCGGTCATTAGGACGCAGCTCGCGGCCTGTCATTTCCATAATAAGCTGTTCGCGGGTAAGGATCTTACCTGGGTTACTAAGGAAAAGGTGAAGAGCACGGAACTCACTGCGTGGTAAACGGAATTCTTTGCCGTTAGGAGAAATCAATGAGCGACTATCGCCATCAAGTGTCCAGCCGTTAAAGCTTACGCGGCTTGGTAAATCGTCGTCTTCAGCAGAATTAGTTGTGCGAGAGAGTAAGTTGCGCGCGCGAATAGTTAGCTCGCGAGGATTAAATGGTTTAGTCAAATAATCGTCTGCACCAATTTCTAGACCTAAAATACGGTCCACGTCGTTGTCACGACCAGTAAGGAAAATTAAACCTACATTTTTACGGTCACGCACTTCGCGCGCCAAAATAAGGCCATTTTTCCCTGGAAGATTAATATCCATAATCACCAAGTTAATAGCGTGATTCTCGAAGAAATCATGCATTTGATCACCATTTTCGGCTTCAAATACATTATACCCTTCCGCTTCAAATAAACTCTTAAGCGTGGTACGGGTTACCACTTCGTCTTCAACAATTAACACATTTGGCGTCTGCATGGTGTTCTACACTCTTTCTAAAATACGATTTAAGCAACTAACTGGTTAAATTTTAATATTCATACACTTGATTGCAAGTAACTTGTGAATATTCTTAACAGTAAGATATTGGGGTTAGCCAATAAAAAACAAGAAAAGTTCATACTTTATACAACTATTACGAGGTTTTCGCATTAATAACGGGGAATACAATTATAAATTCCACTCCTTCGCCTTCCTCACTGGTTATCGATATCGAACCATTAAGCGCTTGCGTCACCAAGTTGTAAACTAAGTGCATGCCTAGTCCTGAGCCGCCCTGACCTCGTTTTGTCGTAACGAACGGGTCGAATATTCGCTTGCGGATCTCAGGTGGAATGCCTTTACCGTTATCGGTATAAACAAGCTTGAGTTTATTATCACTAACTAACTCGGCACTAATGTCTATTGTGCCTTCTTCCATTGATTCAAACCCATGAATAACTGAATTCATAATTAAGTTAATCAAGATTTGATTTATTGGGCCAGCCTTCGTTTCAACGTTTAAGGTAGGGTCGCAATTTACGTTGATGTTGTGTTTTAATTTTTTTAGTCGAGGCTGCAATGACAGTAGTATCTCATTAACTAGCTGCACAACGCAAAAACTTCGGCTAGATTCTGACGTTTGATCCACCGCAACTTGCTTAAAACTGCTAATTAGTTCTGCTGCTCGGTTCAAATTCCGATAAATGATGTTCAGATTTTCTTTGCTCTCATCTAAAAAGCGCTTCATTGCGCTGGCCTTGAGCGTCTTGTTGTCGAAGTCTTTCTGGATAACCTCAAGTCTATCTAACATCATGGTAGATGCTGTAACGCCTAAGCCAATTGGCGTGTTTACTTCGTGGGCAACACCCGCAACCATATCACCCAGAGACGCCATTTTTTCATTTTGCACAATTTGTCGCTGGAATTGATGAAGCTTCTCTAGCGTTTGAATTAGTTCTTGGTTTGCGTCTTTCAATGCTGTGGTTCAATGGCTCACCATATCTTCAAGGCTTGCATTTAGCTTTCTGTGCTGCTCTTCGGCCTGACGCTGCTTCTGCATATACTCTTGCATGCGAAAAAGCATGACATTTACTGCATCAGCCAGTATATCTAGCTCGCGGATACTAGAACGGTCAGCTCTTGCAGAGTAATCCCTTTGACGGGATGTACGCTGTAAGAAACTAGCAATTTGTTCCACGGGACCGGTCACAACGCGCTGCAAGCGCACTGCTGAATAGAAACTAATGGCAAGCAAAGCAAGTGCTACTGCTATGTTAAGCCAAATTGACTTTCCAACGAGCTCATTGAAGTTATCTGATGACACTCGCAAATATATCCAGCCCAGCTGAATATTGGTTTCTGTGTCGAAGACTTTGGCACTTAATTCCAAGTAGTGACCGTTATCAGCAAACTGAGGCGCCATGAAAAGGGAAGGTAACTGACTCTCTTTTCCGCCAAGCAGTAGCTGGCCTTCTCTATTATAGGAGGCAAATATTTGAGGTTCAGATGATTGGCTTTGTAACTTATATACGTGGGCGTTTAAAACAAGCTCCGCTGCGCTAAGATTGCTCAATGCACTTTCGATGCGTTCGGGTGTTTCATCATAGAGATAGGTAGAGGCACTTCTTGCGACCAGTTTTGCGAGCATGAGTGCGTTTGACTCAAGCTCATTTCGGTATGTTTCAATTTGAGTATATACAGCGAGCGTCGACAAAACGGCAAGTGAAAACGTAGTAATAGACATTACTACCCAAAGAAAAAGGCTTCTAATAGAAAGCTTAACTGCGTTATCTGTCATATCCGTTTTGCATACAATCCGTGCACGTCTTCCATAGAACAATAGTGGCGCATTATTCTACAAAAGGAAAGACGCGCATAAACAATAATTAATATGGCAAAAACGGCGAGCTTTAAAGAGATGTATAAAGCTGTTGATAGTCTTTTGCTGCGGCCTCCCACGTAAAACGTGTTCTCATTCCCCGCAGCTGCATCTCTCTGAATTTAGCCTTATCTTCATAATAGGCAAGCAGTGCGCGGCGAATACATGTCAAAAGAGCATAAGGCGTTGGATCGTCAAACACAAACCCAGTCCCTTCTTGGTCATTGCTATGGTCGATAACCGTATCTTTTAAACCGCCAACAGAGCGCACAATTGGAACGGTACCGTAGGCTAAGCTATACATCTGATTCAAGCCACAGGGTTCAAACTGAGACGGCATGAGGAAGAAGTCTGCGCCCGCCTCAACAAGATGGGCGTGTTCTGAGCTAAATCCGTTAATAAAAGCAAATTGGTCGGGATGCTGTTGGGCAAACTCACCTAAATCCATGCACACTTTCGGATCGCCGGTTCCTACAATCACCATTTGAACATTATGCTTAATCAGATCATCTAAAATCGGGAGAATATAACCGAAGCCTTTTTGTTCGGTAAGGCGACATACCATACCGATTAGCGGTATATCAGCGTTATCAGGCAGTCCACATTTTTCCTGCAATACGCGTTTACACGATGTTTTCGCATGAAAGTTTTCGGTACTGTAATTTTCTGGCAAAAATGTGTCGGTCTCAGGATTCCACTGTGTATAGTCACAGCCATTCAGTATGCCGCTCAAGTCTGCTTGCCGTTTAACTAAACGCTCGTGAAGGCCATGGCTGCCTAAATCGGTTAATAACTCTTTTGCGTAATTTGGACTAACGGTAGTAATTTTCGTTGCGAACTCAATACCGCACTGAAGCATATTGACATATCCGCCATGCACTTGATTTGAGATATCGGGATGATGGCGAAGATATGGAATGGTGTCTAGCTTATGCACCCCTTGAAAAGCCGCGTTGTGAATAGTGAATACAGTTGCGGTATCTTTAAAATAGCCTGACTTTTCATGGTTGAGTAAGAACGGCAACATAGCCGTGTGCCAGTCATGGCAATGGATGACATCTGGCTGTTTATCAATCGCTTTTAGCGTTTGTAGAACTGCACCGCTGAAAAAACTAAATCGCTCTCCGTTATCGTCGTATGCATCAAATGCGTTAGCATAGAGTCCTTCTCGCATAAAATGCTCGGGTGAGTCGACGAAATAAATAGGAATATCGTGCCACTGCAAATACCGAATATTAAAATGGTAAACTTGGCCTTCAGTAAACAAGGTTTGCGGTTCTGTTACCGTGGCTAAATTAAGTTGTTCATCCAGTACACGGTAGTAGGGCATCACAATAGTAATATCCTCACCTAACGCATGAAGTGCAAGAGGAAGGGCTTTCCCCACATCTGCAAGGCCGCCGGTTTTCACCAGTTCTTCCACTTCCGAAATAGCAAATACAATATTCACAGGTGCTCTCCCAGAGCTTAATGCACAGTGCACTTATTATGTTGTAAGGTTTGAACCGCATAAAAAGCCACCGAGCAGAGCACTCAATGGCTTTAACATCAGACAGTCATGCTAAATTAGCACAAGCTTATGGTTTTTTTAATTACAACGCGGCCTGATAAACAGAAAATTGTGAAGTTTGTGCTGTTGTATAAACCGTTTGAAAATGTTCTGACAGCAATCCAGGGTAAGGTAAAAAGCGGTTGGCAACCATTTGCATGGTACCGCCACGAGACAAGCAGGATTTCGCATCTGATATAAAGCGTTTAGTGATCGTGTAGTCTGTTTTTACACCGGTATGAAAAGGTGGATTAGTAACAATGTGCTGTATTTTTTGCGTTATACCATGCAAACCATCAGCAGCGTACAAGGTGGCCGACAACTGATTTTCCGCAAGCGTCAGTGCACTACAATAAACCGCCAGCGCGCTCACATCTGTGAGGTGCAATTTTAAATGCGGATATTTCAGCATAATATAGCTCGCTATGACGCCCGCACCACACGCAAAGTCTAGGATTTCACCACTCAGTGAGGACGAGAGTTTTTCTAATAATAGCTCGGTACCTGCATCAAGCTCTTTATAGCTAAACACGCCAGGCATTGTGGCTACTTGCCATGATGTGCCCTCAACGGTGTAGGTGTTTATATCCACCCACGCATCGGCCTCAAACGCGATATGAGGTTCATCTACCACAACGGTAATAAGACTGCAGTGACGCGCCGAGTCGACTTTTTGTGTCGTACCATATTGCTGCATCAATTTCGCAGCGCTTTTTATACCGCCTTTATTTTCGCCTACAACGTGAATATGACCGTGTTGCCCGACCATACCTGCAGCCATTCTTAGCAGCATCTGAAAATGCGTTTTAGCTTTGGGTAAGAAAATCATCACATCGGTATGTGAATTTTCAAGCGTCACAAAGGGCGCAAATATATGAGTATGATTACCGACTTTTTGAGTCACCTCAAAACCTTTGTGGCTAATATCTCTGCTATCAAATGACGCTGAGGGAATAACCCGCACAGACTCTGAAAACACATCAAAATACTGATGAACAACGGTAACTTCCTGTGATTTTAAACTATCTAGGAAGTAAGCGTCGGAAGGGTTGATAAACGCCCATTTACCTTTTTCGAACAGTGAAATATTGCGTTCTAACAGCTGGCTTTGAGGAGATAAGATCATTACTTAGTGCGCTCGAATATTAAATCCCACACCCCATGACCTAGCTTCTGGCCGCGGGTTTCAAACTTGGTGATTGGACGATAGTCCGGGCGAGGTACATAGTCGCCATCTGTCGCAGTGTTGATGTAACCGTTTGCGTTTTTCATGACTTCAGCCATGTGCTCTGCGTATTGCTCCCAGTCAGTCGCCATATGAAAGCAGCCGCCAATGGCTAATTTAGTACGAACTAATTCAACAAATTCAGGTTGTACAATACGACGCTTGTGGTGGCGCTTTTTGTGCCATGGGTCTGGGAAAAATAGCTGGAGGCGAGATATTGAACCGTCTGGGATCATATTTTTTAGCACTTCAACCGCGTCGTGGTCCATTACACGCAAGTTCTCGACGCCTTGTTCGCTTGCTTCAGCTAAGCATGCGCCAACGCCTGGACGGTGAACTTCAATGCCGATAAAGTCTTTCTCAGGTGCATTTGCGGCCATTTCAACCAATGACTTGCCCATACCAAAGCCAATTTCTACAACAACAGGCGCACTTCGGCCAAAAATCTCTGGCAACGATAACGGTGCTTCAGCGTAGTCAATGCCCTTGGTTGGCCAGTAATCTTCTAGCGCTTTTTCTTGTGCTTTAGTAAGTCTACCTTCGCGTTTCACGAAGCTTTTTACTTTGCTTACGTATACTCCGGCGGCTTCAGCTTCCGCCTGACTTTTGAATTGCCTCATTTGCAATGCCTTTCTAACCCAATTTTCTGGTGGCGCATTATCCACTTACCCACGGCTTATGCAACGCTAGAGTAGTAAAAATGCTGTAATTTTATACGCCAATTTGCTTAGCAATAATAGATGCAACCGCTTCAGTTTGCTCAAGTACCAGCATATGTCCTGCATCACTGATAGTGTGAAACGCGGCTTTTGGTAGCTTGCCTTTCAGCTGCTGTATCGCTTGCGCCGGGGCGATAGCGTCTTGCTGTGCTGCAATAAAGGTAACTGGCGCATTGATCTTTGCCAGCGCATCAACGGTACTTTCTCGTGGCGTAGTGGCGAGCGTATGATTAAGTAAGGTTGTTTTCCCTAAATCCTGCGCCATGGATTTTACAATGCCAGCCACATGTTCATCCTTCAAACGAGAAGGGTGTATAAATCGTGAAAGATAAGCATCGTTGTCGGGTTTAAAGTTTCCTTGCTTAAGCATAGTGGTCAGTTGTTTACGCTTGGCAACTTCTTCTTTTGACAAACCTTCTGGGTTGTAACCGATTAACGTTACCGAGGCGATATTGGCAGGATTGCGCTGTGCCACTAAGGCGGCTATAAATCCACCCATGGAGTAACCTACAAGATGCACTTTTTCATTTTCAAGAATACGATCTTCGCTTAATGCCAGCATCTCTATTTGTGATGCTGCCCATTGAAGCGGTACGTAGCGACGCTGCGCGATAGTTAAAGTGCGCCAAAGGGGCATAAAAATGCGCTCATCGCAAAGCGTACCGGGAAAAAATAAAACAGGGTGCTGCACAGACACGTGTGCTCCTTAACAATAAACGGGCTAGTTACATGCTACCATAGCGCGCTTTTTAATGAATGGTTGCTACGCAGAAAGCGACCAAACGTTGTAAGTGAACAAGCATTATTGACAAACGACCGAACGGTATTCATTAGCTTATAGATGATTATGACAGAACAACAACACACAGGTAGCTTTGCAGAAAGAGTGCTTGCATGGTTCGACAAAAACGGGCGAAAGCATTTGCCCTGGCAGCAAGACGTTACGCCTTATAAAGTGTGGGTGTCGGAAATTATGCTCCAGCAAACCCAAGTTACCACGGTAATCCCTTACTTCGAACGATTTATGGCATCGTTCCCTAGCGTAGAGCACTTGGCTAAAGCATCCCAAGACGACGTGCTTCACCATTGGACAGGGCTTGGCTACTACGCAAGAGCAAGGAACCTACATAAAGCTGCGAACACGTTAGTAGACAAATATAACGGGGAATTTCCTTACACTCTTGAAGAAGTCATGGACTTACCCGGTATAGGACGCTCTACCGCAGGCGCTATATTGTCGCTATCCCGCAATATGCGCTTCCCTATATTAGATGGGAATGTGAAGCGCGTGCTGGCTCGCTACTACGCAATAGGTGGGTGGCCGGGACAGAAAAAAGTAGAGAATCAGCTTTGGGAAGTCGCCGAGAAAAACACACCTGCTAATCCAGAAGATGGGCGTTGTGCGAACTATACCCAAGTGATGATGGACTTAGGCGCAATGATTTGTACGCGTAGCAAACCAAAGTGTGATGACTGCCCGCTCCAAGCCGACTGCATTGCTTACGCACAAGGCGCGCAAACTGACTATCCAGGCAAAAAACCTAAAAAAGCGCTGCCAGAAAAATCTACTTTTATGATAGTGGCGCAGTTCAATAGCCAGGTGTATTTAGAACAGCGGCCATCAACGGGATTATGGGGGGGCTTGTATGGTTTCATAGAGGTGTCTTCACTAGAAGAGGGGGTTGCACAGCTAAACAAGCGAGGCATAGTTGTAGATGAGACTCGAGCACTAGAAGGGTTCAGACATACCTTTAGTCACTTTCATTTAGATATCACCCCGGTAGTGGCCGTGGTAAACTCCGCTCCATCAAAACGCGTTGCCGAGACGGCATCTCGCTGGTTTTCGTTAAACGAGCCCATTGAAGTTGGTTTAGCGGCACCGACAACCAAAATTATTCAGCAGCTAGTGAATTGAGCATAAACAGCGTACTGTTTATGCATTGCTAAGCAGATAGCGAACGAAAGGAAATAACATGGCAAGAACGGTATTTTGTCGCAAGCTTCAAAAAGAGGCAGACGGCTTAGATTTCCAACTTTATCCGGGTGAACTGGGTAAGCGTATTTTCGATAACATCTCTAAAGAAGCGTGGGCCGAATGGCAAAAGAAACAAACCATGCTAATTAACGAACATAAGTTAAATATGATGGAGCCGAATGCCCGTTCATTTTTGGAAGAAAAAATGTCGGCCTACTTGTTTGACGACGTAGAGCCTACGATTGAAGGCTATGTTCCGCCTGAAAAATAAGCAAAAAAGCATTTTTTGAGCAAACAATGCGCAAACAGTAATAAAAGCGCAAAAAAAGCGAGAAAAACGGTTGACTTGTGAAAGCGAAAACCGTTTAATACGCACCCACAGCAGGACAGGCAGTTAACGCCTAGAACGCTAACAAGTTTCAGCCTCGATAGCTCAGTTGGTAGAGCAGCGGATTGAAAATCCGCGTGTCCCTGGTTCGATCCCGGGTCGAGGCACCATTCTTAGAAGCCCTTGCAGAAATGCGAGGGCTTTTTTGATTCCGACGATTGGAAAACCAGGCGCACGCTAACGTGCCCCTGCGGCTGCGCCGCGAGTTGCAATTCTATTGTGAATTATCATCTCTTTGTGCAAGCCTCGAATCGTTCTGCTACTCTTTTATTCAGTTTACTCTTCTCCTTTTCCATATATGCGTTTTTCAGGCTTACTTATAATTATTGGCGCTCTTCTTCAGATGCCTACGGCTGGCCAGGCGAAAACAATTGACGTGTTAGCTATTGAGTACCCGCCCTTTACCACGTCAAAGGAATCAAGTGACGGTATAGCTTTTGAGCTGTTGCGAAAAGCTGCACTTAGCGACGACATAACATGGCAAGCTGTTTATGCGCCCCCAGGGCGAGCGGCAGCAATTATTCGGTCAGGGGAGTGGTGCGCAAGTTTCTATCCCGTTGTTGAGAGCATAAAGTCTCAGTCGATTGTCCTGTCTAAAAGTAAAGTTAGTATTGGATTAGTGCGCTTAGCAGAAGAAAATACGTTTTCATGGCAATCACTACATGAGCTCGCCGGCAGGAGTGTAGCGTTATTGCGCACAAAAGAGGACTCTGCGTTTGCACAACAATTTACTGATGCGGGTTTTGATGTAGTGTTTGTTGAAAACATTGTGACGGGTATTCGTCTAGTAAAGATGGGGCGTGTAGATTACTCTCTAAGTGATAATCTGTCTTTTGCTCAGCAAAATGATGAAGGGCTACAATTTTCCAAAAGCTCCCTTGTCGTAACGCCTGTCACGCTTTATCTCAATCCTAACTGCAACGTTACAAGATTTTTTAATTAATTTTTAACGCTTTGTTGCTGCGCCTTTTAGTTTATCAATATCTCAATCGTCCATACACGGTCACTCTTTTAGAGTTGCACATACTTACAAGTTAGACACAAATAGCGACCCAAATGCCTTTTTTATAAAAAATTTATGCATGTTCTTGCCTACTTCTCAAAATGGATACTACGCTTACTTTATATGGGTACAGCCAGATACGGTCAAAGCCAGTTAAATGTAACTTTGTTATCTATCTAGATTAATAAAGCTATGCTGTCTTTGCGCTAGGCTTTTTGTCTTTGGCGCTTATCTAGCGTGCGTCACGCTCTGTAATTCGTTAACTAAGTAACATCGTAATTATGAAAGAGTTCTGCTGGTTTTCGATCACAGAGCTTTTTTTAAGGAGAGCTTTTTGTCGTTAAATAACTTACCTCCAACGCAGCAAGGGGCTTTGAAGAGCATATATGTAGTTTCGGGAGTGGGCGTTGCTGCTTCTTGGGCTTTATTCTTTTTTGTGTCTTCGCTCACGGCGCTTGCGGTATTAACAGGCGTGGTTGTCTTTAGCGTTTTCGTTTACGCAAGATCAATGGATGAAAACGAAGAGATCTATCCAGACAGCGGGCCTCTCGCGCAAAGCGAGAGTAAAGGGGGGGCAGACATCAAAAAAGCCAGTGAAGAACTTTCTGCTTCACTGAGTACATGCGATTCCAACTTGTCTTCCATTAAATCGACGCAAGATGATGCGGTAGAAACCTTGTCTAACGCTTTTAGCAGCTTGAAAGCGTTAGTTTCAAACCAAATAGGGTGTATTGAAGATTTGCTAAGCTTAGACCAAGCTCATACGCAATCTTATTCCGATCGTATGCGCAATTTCGCGCAAGAAACTGACGGAACTCTGACCCAATTTATCGATTCAACCGAGCAAATGTCCTCGTCAACCAAGCACCTTATGGATCAGGTGCAAACTATACAACAGGCGATGCCTACCGTGATCAATGCACTAAGTGGTATTGATGATATTGCTGCACAAACAAATTTACTCGCGCTCAATGCAGCGATAGAAGCGGCAAGAGCGGGGGAGGCAGGAAGGGGCTTCGCTGTAGTTGCAGATGAAGTTAGAGCACTTTCCACTCGCTCGACCCAGTTTAGCGACGTAATTAAAACCCAAGTTGAGAATATTCGCAGTTTGGTAGACAAACTCACCAACACAGCAGAATTTGTAGCCTCGCAAGACATTTCGCAAGTTGTTAATGCCAAAGCCCACATTAGTGAGCAGTTGGCTGAAATCATCAGAAAGGCAGAAGCAGACCTTATTACTACCAAACAAATTGAAGATATAGGTTCACAGCTTGATGACTCGATAAATACCGCTATTCGAGGAATGCAATTCGGCGATATCAACGGCCAGCATATCCAGTATACCCAAGATATGCTCAAGTTTATTTTAGAGCAGTTGGCTACATTAAACGCTAACAATACCGAAAGCTTCGTAAGAGCGTTAAACGAGTATCAAAAAGGGCTCGCACAAAAAGGTAAAAATGATCACAACCCCGTGTCTGCAACGTCTATGGACGCGGGTGAGGTAGAATTGTTCTAAGCTAAAAAGGAACAGGAAGCACCGTCAGTAATGACATACTTAGGAGAAGTGAGCACATGAGCAAGCATATTTTAGTTGTCGACGATTCGGTGTCGATTCGTCAAATGGTAGAAATGACCCTTAAAGGCGCTGGATATACCGTAACTACAGCCCAAGATGGGCAAGAAGCGCTCGATAAATGTAAGAGTCAGCAGTTTAATTTTGTACTGACTGATCAAAACATGCCTCGTATGGATGGTCTTACCCTTATAAAAAACTTACGAGGCCTTGGGTCTTACAGCAAAACCCCAGTCGTAATGCTTACCACAGAGGCGGGCGACGACATGAAGGCAAAAGGTAAGGCTGCCGGGGCAACTGGCTGGATGGTAAAACCCTTTGACCCAAATAAACTTCTTGATGTAACCAAACGCGTCTTAGGTTAAGTCCATCTTCTAATACTTTAAGTCTGGAAGGATTCAGAATGAGCATCGATATAGAACAGTTCCATGGCGTGTTTTTCGACGAGAGCGACGAGCATCTCGACGATATGGAACAGCTATTGATGAGCTTGGACGTCGAGTCTCCTGATCCTGAAGAACTCAATAGCATTTTTCGTGCTGCCCACTCTATTAAAGGCGGAAGCGGAATTTTCGGCTTTGATGCGTTAATGAATTTAACGCATGTGATGGAGAATTTGCTAGACAAGGCCCGCAATAACGAAATTGCTGTAACCGCCGACATTGTCAACGTACTTTTAGAAACCCTTGACGTATTAAAAGACACGCTTAATGCTTATCGCGATGAAACTGCAATCCCACAGGAAAACATCGACGAGCGCATCAAAATATTAAACGGCGTTATTAACGAGCAGTCCACCGACGCTGCGCTTGGCGATAATGGCGCGCTTCCTGAAATAAGCGCGAATATCCAAAGCGAAGGTGACCCAGATGAAAGTTTTGGTTTTTTTGACGACGAGCCTACCAGTGCTGGTGCAAACTCTGACGATGGTTTTGGCTTTTTCGATGACGAGCCTATTAAGGAAGAGCTTTCTTACAACGAACAAGCTAAAAGTGAGTGTAATGAAGATGACGGATTTGGCTTCTTCGATGATGAAATACCGCACATTTCTGTTGCGTCTCAAACTGACGCGTCGGGCTCCGCCACGACAGAAACAATTGAAACCGAAACGGGTGAAGAAGAGCAGGGTTTCGGTTTTTTTGAAGACGTACCGTCAGCCCGTCATATAAATACCACGCTAGAAACGGCGAGCAGCCACAATTCGCAAAGAGCAGCCAAACAACCAAGCTCTGCTGCTACAACTGACCTCCACAAAACAACGAATAAAAGCGCAGCGTCCATGCCTGCTAAACCAGTAGCCAAGCCCTCTTCGAAAAAAGGCACCGTCCGAGAATCGGCCTCTATTCGGGTAGACACCACGAAAATAGACGCCATGGTTAACTTGGTGGGCGAACTGGTTATCACCCAATCAATGCTATCTATGATAGGCCAAGAAGTTGAGGGGCAAGTTGGCGAGCGTCTTCAGCTTGCTATTGATGAGCTGCAGCGTAACACCCGAGAGATTCAAGAGTCGGTGATGTCTATGCGTATGCTTCCTTTAACTGCAACCTTCAATCGTTTTCCTCGTTTAGTAAGGGATCTGGCAGGAAAGTTGGGTAAACAGGTAGAGCTGGTACTTCAAGGGGGCAGCACGGAAATTGATAAAAGTTTAATCGAAAAGATTGTCGACCCCCTGACTCATTTGGTGCGCAACAGTATCGACCATGGTATCGAAATGCCCGATAAGCGAGTGGCTGCTGGTAAGCCGGAGAAAGGTACGGTTATTTTAAGCGCCGAGCAAAAAGGCGGCAGCATTATTATCAGCATTATTGATGATGGTGATGGTCTTCACCGCAACAAAATTCTAGATAAGGCGCGAAGTAACGGGCTTGCCGTATCAGACGATATGCCAGACGCAGAAGTATGGCAGCTAATATTCCAACCTGGGTTTTCCACTGCCGAAGCCATTACCGATGTGTCGGGAAGAGGGGTAGGTATGGACGTGGTGCGCCGAAATATCGAGTCAATTGGCGGACGTATTGATATTGAATCGAGTGCTGGGGAAGGTTCGGCCTTTTTCATTCACTTGCCGCTAACACTAGCCATCGTTGACGGCATGTGTGTGTCAGTGGGCAAGCAAATTTTTGTAATTCCACTTTTAAATATTATTGAATCCTTCCAGCCCACCAATCAACAGCTGAAAACTTTAGGCAACGACACTGTACTTTACATTCGAGACCAATATTGGCCTTTGGTCCCTCTTTACGACTTTATGGAAGTTGAGGATGCCGCGCTTTCTCCTACAGAAGGCATTGTGGTGTTACTTGAAAGCAGTAAAAAACGCTTTGGTATTTTAGTCGATGCGTTAGTGGGTCAGCAGCAGGTGGTGATTAAAAGCTTAGAAGAACATTACCGCAAAGTGGCTGGAATAGCGGGGGCTACCATTATGGGCGACGGAAAAGTCGCACTCATCATCGATGCAGACTCTATTGCAACAACGTATACCTCCAGTCAAATAAAGGAGTTACTTTCATGAGTGAAACTGCCTTGCATCAAGCGGTTACCGGTGGACAAGACAAAGAATACTTAAGTTTTGTGCTTGGCGATGAGCATTACGCGTTGGACATAACCACAGTAAAGGAAATAAGAGGGTACGAACAAGTCACAAAGATTGCGAATGCGCCAGCCTTCATAAAAGGCGTGATTAATTTGCGTGGTGACATCGTTCCTATCGTGGATTTGCGCATTAAGTTTAATGTCGGCGAGGCCACGTACAACGACTTCACTATCGTGATAATGCTGAATATTCAAGAGCGCATTGTTGGCATTGTGGTAGATGGCGTATCCGATGTTATTCGCTTGTCTGAAGAGCAAGTACTTCCGCCACCAGAGTTTGGCGTAGCTTTTGACAGTAGGTATCTGCACGGCTTAGCCGATGTAGATGAAAAGATGATCATTCTGGTGAACATAGAGAGCTTAATTACCAGCGAAGAGCTGGGTTTAGTTGCACCTGAGAGCGTAAAAGACGACGCGTAGTTATAAGGTCCTTCACTAAACGGAAACACCTGACATTGGGAAATATTAGTTATGGGCGTATTTAATTTTCTTAACGGCGAAGAGTTAAAAGTAGCGAAACACGACGCGCAATTGAAGTCGAATATTCTAAAGGCCAGCGCCTCTAACTTGTTGGTTATCGATAAGTCTGGGGTTATTCACTTTCACGCACCCGCTTTTTTGAGCATGGCAAAAGCCTATCCCAAAGACTTTTCTGTCGGTGGTGGCGAGTCAACATTATCGGGAAAACACATTGACGATATTACTGTTAGGCCAAACTCTGCAGAAAATCCGTCTTATTTACTCACCCATGCCACAGGTGATAACAAGCGGCTCGTTTCACTCGCTGAACACACTTTTTGCGTAAGTGCATCTGCAATAACGGCGGACGAAAACGGCACTCAGCTTTATGTCACCGAGTGGCAGAACAACACTGAAAATAAACGCAATAAAGGTATGGTCGATGCCATCATGCGAAGCCAAGCGGTCATATCGTTTACCACAGACGGCGAAATCTTGTCTGCTAACGACAACTTTTTATCCGTAATGGGATACAGCGAAAATGAAGTGGTGGGAAAGCATCACCGTATTTTTGTTGACAGGAACTACGCACAAAGCGACGAGTATAAAGCGTTTTGGCAAAAGCTAAAAAGTGGCGACGTACACAGCGGTGAGTTTTGCAGGATAAACAATCAAGGCGAAGAGGTGTGGATCCAAGCGACCTATAACCCGGTGTTTGACGATGACGGGAAGGTGGATTACATCATCAAATTTGCTTCTGACATTACGGCGCAAAAGCAGAAAAATGCAGATTTTGAAGGTCAAATTACCGCCATTAATAAATCCCAAGCCGTTATTGAGTTCGACCTTGAGGGCACTATTCTAAACGCGAACGAGAACTTCCTCGCCGCGATGGGCTACAGCTTGTCTGAAATTAAAGGGCAGCACCATAGTATGTTTGTCGACCCAAGCTACAAACTCAGTGCAGAGTACGCCGCATTTTGGCAAAGCTTAAAAGCCGGAGATCACAGCGAGGGGGAATATAAACGGATAGCAAAAGGCGGCAGGGAAATATGGATACGCGCGTCTTACAACCCCATTTTTGATAGTTCGGGCAAGCCATTCAAAGTGGTAAAATTCGCCACTGATATTACGCAGGATAAATTAAAAAATGCGTATTTCGAAGGACAAATTAACGCTATTGGTAAATCACAGGCGGTCATTGAATTTGATGTAGACGGCAACATTATCACCGCCAACGATAACTTCCTCAATACCATGGGTTACCGACTAGACGAAATCAAAGGTAAGCATCACCAAATATTTGTGGATGAGAAAACGAGGCAATCAGAGTCATACCAACGTTTTTGGTCAGAACTCAAAGGTGGGAAATTCTTCTCTGGCGAGTTTAAGCGAGAAAGTAAATCAGGTAAAAGCGTATGGATTCAAGCATCGTATAACCCAATAGAAGATATGAATGGCAACCCGTTCAGAGTAGTAAAGTATGCAACCAATATAACCGAAGATAAGTTGAAAAACGCTTACTTTGAAGGTCAGTTGAACGCAATAAGTAAGTCTCAGGCGGTCATTGAGTTTGACCTTGAAGGCGTAATCTTGAATGCGAACAGCAACTTCCTCGCGGCGATGGGATATACCCTTGATGAGGTTAAAGGTAAGCATCACAGTATTTTTGTAGACCCCGCTTTCAAAAATAGCCCAGAATACGCGGCATTCTGGGACCAGTTGCGCCATGGGGTATATGCAAGTGGCGAATATAAGCGCTTTAATAAATCAGGAAAGCCGGTTTATATTCAGGCCTCTTACAACCCAATTTTAGACCAAAACGGCAAGCCTTTTAGGGTAGTTAAGTATGCCTCAGATGTAACGGGAAGAACCTTAGCGGTAGAAAGTATTAAGTCTATTATGGCTAGTCTATCGGATGGCGATTTACTGAAAACGATAGAAGAGCCATTAGAAGGAGACTTCAAGGTACTTGGTGAATCTATCAATCACTTTATTGGTGAGCTGCGCGACACCATTGTTAAAATTCATTCTGCGGTTGAAACTATTGATACGGCTTCAAACGAAATAGCTACGGGTAACGCTGATCTGTCTAGCCGTACCGAGCAGCAGGCTTCTAGCTTAGAAGAAACTGCCTCAGCCATGGAAGAACTGACCGGTACCGTGAAGTTAAATGCCGAGAATGCTGATCAAGCTAAAGGATTGGCAAGCCAAGCGTCTGAAGTGGCGTCTGAAGGCGGCAAGGTCATTGAACAAGTAGTGCACACTATGGGGGAAATTAACGACTCTGCTCAACGTATTTCAGACATTATCGGCGTTATTGACGGCATTGCTTTTCAAACTAACATACTTGCTCTTAACGCAGCGGTTGAAGCGGCCCGAGCCGGCGAGCAAGGGCGCGGTTTCGCGGTCGTTGCCTCAGAAGTAAGGACGTTGGCTCAGCGCTCTGCTGAAGCGGCAAAGGACATTAAAGCGCTAATT
>Ga0115005_10001519_pt1 | contig 18433 bp, 17 predicted proteins | sample ArcOceMetagenome_FD_87163 | JGI IMG/M metagenome (GOLD analysis project Ga0115005, IMG submission 87163) | Marine eukaryotic phytoplankton communities from Arctic Ocean - Arctic Ocean - Greenland ARC118M Metagenome | ecosystem: Environmental > Aquatic > Marine > Oceanic | place: Arctic Ocean... | reverse complement strand
TGAGAGCTTCAGTCTTACACAAAGTTTTCACGTCGAGACCTGATAGCGATGCATCTCCACTATCAGCTGCCCACTGTTTCACAACGTCTTCGTAGATCCCTTTTTTGCTTTCGTGCACATGATATAAGTAAGGTACGTGTAGAAATAATACCAATTATTCCTTTGAGCTCTTCAATCTCAGCAAAAGAAGAACCCGTGTACGTGTACAGTACACAAATTTGCATAATTTCAAATGGTTAAAAACTTTATAAAACCCAGAGGCTTTTTCTCCGTTCCGAACTTGTTCTTAAACCTCCTGCCGCCCCATGCTACAACCAACAAAGCTGATTTAATCCAAGGTTAAAGCTCGAATCAATGCTTTTGGATCCTTGTGGGCTCGGTATCCATCAAATTTATGGTTCTTCCTATATTGCTGGTATAAATCACCTCGTACAACTTCAGATTGTTCCATGAGAGATGGCAGGCTCTGAATAGCTTCGCGGATGCGATTGGTAGATGTTGTGATTCCATCTACAATGAGTTGTACACTATTGTGTTCCTCTTGCTCTTGGGTCTTTGAGGTATTTGCATTCACGCTGTTCGATTCATACTCCTCGGTTTGTGCGGATGTAGTATCCTTCACTTGAATTCCTTGCGTGAAGGCACTAAAGTCCACTTCACGCCACAATTTCTCTTCTTTCTCGATCTGTAATAATTCAGACATAGAACTTGCAACCTCCTTCCACAGCTCCCTATTCTTCTTAAATTCCTTCTTCTTCTGCGACTTCTTCCTTTCCTTCAGCTGCTTGGCCTTCTTCCTCTCATTCTGCAAGACCACTTGCGTCTGCCTCTCAATCTCCTCTTTCGTTTCCTGCTCCAGCTTCAAACGTTCCTCTTTCTCCTTCTTCAACTCCATCTTCCTTTCTTCCCTCGCTTTCTCTGCTGCATAAATCATTTCCTCCTCACAAGACTTTAATGAACACCTGTACGACTGAATCTTCTTGACGACATTCACTGCCTTTCTCCCTTTAGCCTTTCCCTCCATGCGCTTCAATTCATCTTGAAACGCTTTGAAAATGGAGGGTATGATCACCTCCGTGAAGGAGAGTTCATTGCAATTAATGGAACGGAGGTATTTTTGGTGGGAGCCGTATTTCAGAGCTTGGTTGTATGCCGATTCGAGAGTGGCAGATGATGGTGTAATATTGGCTGGAAATACAATCTCGTATTCGTCTTCCCCTTCCACTTGTTGTCCGTGAACCTGCCATTCTCCCTTTTGAGTCTTTGAATGGAGATTGTCCATCTTTGTACTTTCTTGTGCATCATTGTGAATGCTGATGCTCGTGATGCTTGTACTCTCGTTGCCCACTTGGACTTGATGCGTCTGGTCCGAGGCCTCGTCCATGCGGGACCTCTTGGTAACAGAAGAACTGAAATCAATAACTCGCTTCGTCTTCAACGGAACAGATTTGGATGCGGATGCGGACGTTCCTTCGCTCTGGTGATCGTGCTCATTAGACCTGACAACTCTCCGATCAATGGAATTCGTCAGTGGGGAAAAGGGCAACCGTGACCTCGACCCATACGCATTGATTGTCATCTTTTTGGGGGATGCATTGGATGTCATGGAAGAGGAGAAGAGAGGAGGGATCTTGAAGTTGCTCAACGATTTTCTTTTGGACCGTTTGACTCGTGAAGTAACGTGATTTTTGTTGTTGAGCTTGGGTGATGACATGCCTCCTCTGCTGGAATCGATTGATGATGCTGAAGGTGAGAACATTGTTCCTGTTCCCTTATTTCTTGTTTGGTGATTGTTTCGGGTCTGATTGATGTATTTGATGGAAGAGTGTTTGTGTTTGTGTTTTTGTTCGTTTTTCAAAGAAATTCAAAAAGCCGTTGGCACAGATTTTCTGAGAAAATAGCGGTCACAGACAAAATTTCAAACAACGGATCGGAAAAAGAACAATGCCGAAGCTTGGCCGAAGACAAGCACATTCCAAATTGAGTAGAACAATCTACGGTAACTGGTACCACTGAAATGAACTCCCTCCTCGTAACAATCAAGAAACAAGATTGACTTGGAGATTGAATACAGCCATTAACAATTATACTGTACACGACGCACACGTACTCACATAAAAGCAACATAAAATCACACCATTCTGCTATGAACGACAGCCATCTCAGAAATAGATTAAACTCCCACCCAGAGCAGCATGAAGAAATCTCTATTCTTCACGATGACAAGCACAGAATTCTTCTCAATTCCACTGATGGTAAGCTCCACTTCAACCCATATAATTCCAGAACTGAATACTTTACATTCAACTCAAACAATTTCTTCTTCTTCCCTTCTTTTTAAATCTCATACAAACAGTTGGAGAAGCGAAGGACAAAGCAGCGACTTGGTTCGAGGAGAATACAGGATTGTCCGCTGGGATTGGTGCTGGAATCGGCGTATTCCTCATCCTTCTTATTTGTTATTGTCGGTGTAGGAAAAAGTAAAACTTTTTGTGTGATTGGATAGTTCACTCAATATGTTTTCATCAATCATGGATCACGAAATTATCAATATTTGTGAATGTGATTGGAAGATGCTTATTAATAAATATTCATAATAAAGAAGTCTCTTGGTGATAGTCATCTGCATGTAGACTCGTGAACATCAATGCAGTACCCTTGAGACATATTAGCTAGTGGACAAGAGAACTATCATAGGCATCATTGTCCTTACTTTCGTTACCCAAAGCCTCACAAGTTGTTTGTTGTTTTTTTCTCCAGTTTTGACGATGTTGTGTTCAACAAGCAGGGAACGTATATAGATTTAACAATATTCGTTACTGCTGGTAGTGTACATGTAGTGTACGTGTAGTCGTGGATGAAAAAACTTTCAAGGTAGGTATCTGGAGAGACGAAGGAGTAATTACTGCCAGAGACTCCGCGCAAAGCTACTATTCACCATTAGTGTAGAACACGTAGAACATAAAGTATTTATTCTTTGCACCTTTGCAACTTAACTTTAATTGCAGAGGCAGCATTACACCTAGACAAAATGAAGGTTGAGTGGGACTCTAAGATGACTACAAGAACTTCAAATCTCAGATCTTCGTCTTGCACAATAACACAGCAACTGAGTCAAACTTTATTAAATACAATGTATTGAGACGTATCACGTTCCTACCGTACAATGCAATGGAGGTTGCAAAAAGAGAGACGAGTGCAAAAGTGGAGGTTATGGGAATCGAACCCGTGAGTTTATAAAGTTATACTATAATTGCAGTAAACACTTGTTTTGCCAAGAAGAGGGGGTCTAGCTCAGTTGGCAGAGCGTCTGCTTTGCATGCAGAAGGTCAGGGGTTCGATTCCCCTGACCTCCAATTCAACTTTTGCACTTTTATTATCGTAATGATCATCACTTCTACCGCTACTTTTCACACTACTGACAGGAGGAAGAAGGCAAGTTTTAATTTCACTTTTATTATCGTAATGATCATCACTTCTACCGCTACTTTTCACACTGACAGGAGGAAGAAGGCAAGTTTTAATTTTTGGAGCTGTATCATTCTGAACTAAGTTGAAAGTGCACCTACCCCCGGGTTTGAACTAAGTTGAAAGTGTACAATGTTTTATTTATGTACAACAAAAGGCAAGCCGAATGCTCACTAATAGTGTTGGGCATCGTGAGCTCCCTTGGTACTGGTACCATCGTGCTACCCCTATTGGCTACTATGAACTAAGTATGATTTTGATTTACAACGAGCATTGTTCACACTGCTTATTTGATAATATTACGAAGCAGAGCTTTGTATAGTGTAGTCGATTATTTATCTACTCTTTTGAAACTCATGTAAGACTGAATACTTGTACCAGGTATACCGGTATGTACGCATCTTCTTGAAAGTGATAGATATTGGATATAACTTCTTCTATCAGCTGCCTGTTGCTTTATCGTCGATACCAGTTGCCACAACGCTCACCCGGATACTTCCGTCCAAACTTTCGTCATACGCCGATCCGAAGATAATATTCGCATTCTCGTCTAAAACCCTCTCCGTGATATGTTGAGCTGCTCTATCGACCTCGAACAAAGTCATATCCTTTCCTCCAGTAATATTCACCAACATACCCTTGGCTGTACCAATATCCATATTCTCACCTAATAAAGGATTTGCCAATGCTTGCTCGGCAGCCAATAGCGCCCTCTCCTCGTTGTCCTTCAAACCATCCTTGGAGGCAACTCCTGTCCCCAACATCGCATTCCCCATCCCATGCATGACTGATTGCACATCTGCAAAATCAAGATTGATTAATCCAGGAGTAGTCATCAAATCTGTAATAGATCTGACACCTGCCAACAACACATTATCAGCCATGGCAAACGAATCCATAAAACTAGTATTATCGTTGGCCAAATGAAACAAATTCTGATTTGGAATCATGATCAAAGTATCCACCACCTCCTTCAATCTCCCAACTCCCTCATTCGCCAGTCTCATCCTATGCGTCCCCTCAAACCGAAATGGCTTGGTCACAACGCCCACCGTCAAGATTCCTAAATTGTAACAAATCTCTGCTACAACGGGAGCAGCACCAGTTCCCGTTCCCCCTCCCATGCCCGCAGTGACAAATACCATGTGGGCATCTCCGAGTAATTCCGTTATTTCTTCGCGGGATTCTTCGGCTGCGAGACGGCCTGCGTCGGGGTTGGCTCCGCATCCTAGGCCTGATGTTAGGTTTGTGCCGATTTGGAGGCGATTTTCGGTGAGGGTTGTGGATAGGTGCTGAGCATCAGTGTTGAGGGCTAGAAAGTCCACTCCTTTTTTATTGTTTTGATGATGATAATGTTGTCAGTTTTGTGTAAGGGTATGATATGTTCAATGCGTAATGTTCAACAAAAATTTAAAATGGAAAGGAATGAAACTACACGTACACGTACGTGTACACGTAATGTTCTCGCTTCCTATATAAATTGCATCAATTCCAAAATTGACTTGACTCACCGCTAAGCTGATTGGCAATCATATTGTTTACAGCATTTCCTCCTCCACCTCCAACACCGACAACTACAATCCTCGGTGCAAATTCGTGCAAATGACCCTGATGGAATTGCGTTCTCGAAAATGCGGATGGTTCTTCAACAACAGGTGCAGCGGGTGGAGTTGGAGTTGGGACTGCGTGGTCCATAGGTGCTTGTACTGGTATTTGTGCTTCTTCCATGATTGGAGATGCAGGGATAGGAGAACCTCCAGTAACTGGTGTCTCAGCAGAAGCCACTGGCTGAATTTCGTCATAGTAGACAGAAGGTTCGGGTGGTGATGGTGATGGTGATGGTGATGGTGATGGTGGTGTTGCAGAGGAATAAGTGCTTGCGGTGGTGACCTTGAGCACCGGTTCTCTCCTTTTCAAAAGATTGACATTTCGTTGAATCGACTCTTTTTTGTTTTGTTTCCCGAGCGCCATGGAGGCTTTCTTGAGAATGTTTGACTTGGTGGATTTGGTTCGAATGTTGCTCCCAATGCGCATGCATGGTTGCATTCGTTGAAGGAGGCGAGATGAGATCATGTCGGTTCGACTACTAGATAGGAGTTACTTCTAGCTGCCTTTTGGCTTGAATGTAAAAGGATGACTAGAATATCAACCTTGTTGATTGATGTTTTCCGTTCAGTTATTAGTTGTTTGGCAGGGTGCAGGGTGGGTGTTTGGTTATTAGTGGTTTCATCAACGTCTCCGATCTGGCTGTTTTCGTTCGTTGGCGAAGTTTTCTGGCCAAACTTTTTGAATTTCCACATTGATGACAAACTTTATATTTTGATAAGACGCAAAACAATAAGAAGAGGGGGTCTAGCTCAGTTGGCAGAGCGTCTGCTTTGCATGCAGAAGGTCAGGGGTTCGATTCCCCTGACCTCCAATTCACCTTTTAGTCTTTCATTCTCTTTTTGGTCGTCTGCTTTGTCACGGGTTCGATTCATTAAATTTGGATTCGATTCAGATATCATTATCAATTATCATAACTCATAACTACAGTAAACATCTACGTCAAATACCAAATTTAATATGCCAGACAACAACAACATCATTCCACAGTTGGACATGTCAAACTTCTCTCATATGATAATTGGGTATTTCACAGCACCCATAAAGTCTCTCCTTAGTCTGTTTCTAATGGGGGGAGTTTGTTTTGTCGTCGCTTTCAAAATAATTCAATCAGACTGCACCCCTGTCGTCTCTGTTTGGGCCGCGTTACCATTTGCCTTTTCAACTTTCCTTTGTGGCCTTGGGGCTGCTGTTGAATCGTACTTGATTGGCGTAGGTAAACCTTATGAGACTGACACTGTGCCGCTGCCAATGGCCATCCGCCGTGCTGTTATACCAATGGTGACAGCTTCCAAGTTGGTATTCGTTTTGACAATTTGCTTGGGTGAAAATAATCCAGCTATCATGAATGGCAGTATATATGTTGCTCTTCTCTTTGCAGCTTTGGCTTCTCCTATGGAATTCTTCAGTTTGCCGTATACGGAACCTTTCACTAAAGCGGTCGTTCTGACAAGGTTGTTTGTTATAATCGTTTACGGGCCTACATACGGAGGTCTTCCATCCAGGATCGTCTTGTTCTTGGCTGAATATATTCCGTTGCATTGCGTAAGAAACATAGACCATCATACAGCTGAGGGCAGTGCCATTTTCCATGTCATGAATGCACTTTCCTACTTTTTCCTTTATTTGGTAATCGATATGGTGAACATTGATTCCCAGCACCCATGTTACTCTCAGGTCTTGGAGCAAGAAATGTCATTCCCCTACCTCTTTTCCATTATCGTCATCGGTGGAGGACTTCTTCTTGGGATTAAATTGAATGAAAAACGCGACCAAGAAGGTTACGAGGAAATTGATGAAGAAGATGGTGTTGAGCATAATGAGAGAAGTTTGGGGAGGACTTCCAAGCCATTTCCAGGTATATGGACTTGAGTTCAATGTCCTGGTTCCTTTCGAAATCGTCAGTGAATTCTTTATCAGAGGTACTAATACGTGTAGGAACGTGCACCTCCTTAGGTTCGGAGCGAGGTTAGGTGTAGACGTGTCATTCTGTATGTGCGACGATACTCATCAAAGAGTTATGTATGGTTGGACATGATAAAGTTCATGGGTTTTGATGAGTTTAAAGTAATCAATTGTGTGCACAGTGTGTTTCGTGTTTTTAAAGTCTAAATGTTGATTTTAAATAGTATTTATTTCATTTTGCTCTCTCACAGGCTTCAGGGAAATTATCTCGACTACAAGTTGAAAGTGTGATAGACTTGAACACAGTTGTCTCATCTTCGCCTGAATCGTGGTATTTCGCACCTATTACATGGTACAGAATTATTTCAAGTGCCGATCTAAATAAGGTATGATCCTACTTTTTAAGGTGGAGAGATTAGATCGATCACATTCACGTTTAATGCGTCCAATATATTTTCATTCTGCACCAAAAAGACAAGTTCAAAAGCAGCACCACCACCAAATGAAATGAAAAGCGGTTGCTACACGAAGCCACTCTTTACAAAATGCTATCTTCTCCGACCTGTAAAATATATCCACCCCATCGTTCACCCTTGTCTCTCTTTTGAATATTCAATTGAATAATAGGAACCATCCCCTCCCCATCTTCCGTGATAAAAGAACAGTCATCAGGATCACTGAACCCCATTTGAATAACACTATAAACAACTCTTCCAAATGCTGTAATGCTAATAGTTGTTGTACTGAAAAGAACGGATAGGCATGCAGCAGGCTGTCCCCTAAGTCCAGGAATTTGCAGGGTGACATCGAGATCATCTGCATTTTCTACCCAGTAGCATCCTTCATCATCCACTTCGGGCAAACGGGATGTGGATTGGTATCCTGATAATGTTAGAGCATCGGAGAAGAGCTCTTTCGGGAGTGGTTTTTGGAGGTCTTCCATTGTGAGGCCGAGATCTGAAACGTCAATTTCATTCCTTTTTTGGAGAGCGCTGAGACATGTTGTGGATGCACGGGTTGGATTGGAAGTTATCGAGAATGATGACACCACGAGAGGTGCGAGAAGGAGAAGGATAGATGTATACATGATTAGTGTAGTGGTTGGGATATTTGCAATTGCGTTGAAAAGTTGTGCGTGTTTTTAAAGGCAGTCAGTAGTGTGTTTAAAATTGGAGGGATGACAAATGTTATTTTTTTGAAATTGTGAGAGTGTGACACGTTTTTTTCCTGCGTCACTATTTTGACCGTAAAGGGTAGGTAGATACTTTGAACTTGAGAGAATTTCAAAAAGTTAGTTTCCCGCCTTTCTTTGTTTTGTTTGATGCCGCCCCCAAACAAAGCTTTCTTCTTTCGGATTCTTCCACATTCACATCGTCTCAGTCTCACAACTCAAAGATCAATCCATCCAATCAACACTCTCAACTCAACCACACGCAATAGACGCAAACATGATGGAAGTAGAGCAACACCGAGATGTCCATCATCAAGAAGAAGCGGAAGTAGAAGGAGCTGTAAGTGACTGGCGGGTTTGAATTGCATTGAAATAGCGGTCAAAATCCAATCGTATGGACTGTCATTTTTGAAACAGCCATTGCATCATGGCACTGCTATCCGGTATCCGGCAACGATGATTTTGTATCCTAAAGCAATCATCACTCACTCAACATAACGTACATACACGTAGGAAGTAAGCTATCAGCCGCTCGAAGTACTTATCGACCACGGCATAGCCGCAAACGACATCCAGAAACTCACGGACGCGGGATATCACACAGTGGAGAGTCTGGCGCACACTACAACGCGCAAATTGGGTGAGGTCAAGGGTATCAGTGAAGCCAAGGTCAACAAATTGAAGGGTATTGTGAGTACCCTCGTTTCCATGGATTTCAAAACCGCTGCGGATGTTTTTGAGGATCGCAAGTCTTTGGTTATGCTCACGACTGGATCTATTGAGGTGGATAAGTTGTTGGAGGGCGGTGAGTGCTGTGTAGTGTAGTGTAGTGTACTCTGTATTTGAATTGAATTGAATTGAATTGAATTGAATTGAATTGAATCCATCACATTGTGTTCTTTGAGACCATATCATATTGATGGAACAACTAACTTTATCAACCAACTGGCACACGCAGGCATTGAAACAGGATCCATTACAGAGGTCTATGGAGAATTCAGAACCGGAAAGACCCAGCTTTGCCACACTCTCTGCGTCACCTGTCAAATGCCCGTCAATAACGGAGGTGGCGAAGGCAAAGCCATCTACATCGATACGGAAGGATCTTTTCGTCCCAAGCGTTTGCAGGACATTGCTGAGCGGTTTGGATTGGATCCAAATACGGCTCTTGAGAATGTAGCGTATGCCAGGGCGCAGAACTCAGAGCATCAGATGGAACTCTTGAAAGTAGCTGCGGCGATTATGAGTCAAGATCGTTATGTGCTCATGGTTGTGGATAGTGCAACAGGTGAGTACACTATACGTAGAGTATGCCATGCATTGCAGTAGCTATTGTTCAATCATTTGGTGGATACGTGAAGTTAGTATTGAAAATGATTCATTCGTTCGTTCGTTTTACTAAACTCACTTTTTGATTGCATATATATAGCTCTGTATCGAACGGATTACATGGGACGAGGAGAACTTTCTGAACGACAGATGCAATTAGCACAGTTCTTGCGTCAACTCACCAGATTGGCGGAGGAGTTTGGAGTCGCGGTCTTTATTACCAACCAAGTCACTGCCGATCCAGGTGGAATGAGTTTTGCAAAGGATTCTACAAAACCGATTGGGGGGAATATTGTTGCGCATGCTTCGACTACGAGGCTTCGTCTGAGAAAGGGTCGAGGAGAGAATAGGATCATGACTGTTGTGGATAGCCCCACGCTACCTGAGGCTGATGCACAGTTTGCTCTCGGCCACTCGGGAATCTGCGATGTAACCGAGTGAGAGGTCTTCTTACTCTGAACTTTCACTCGTCGTGCTCAATTTACCTGGTATATTGAATATTGTGTTGTAATAGGTTGTAATAAACATTGGGGTGATATTCTCTTGGGAGGGACCTACTGGTACGTGTACAGCACGTAGACGTAAAGATTTGTTGTAAGCAACCCGATTTTTTATGAAAGAGTTCTTCTCTGAATAATTATTTAGCATCACCATCTCGCTTGCATTCAATCAAGAGTTTCCGGTGTCTCTATTATTATTTCGTCTTCTATTCCAACCTCAAAGCTCATCGCATTTTCCAATTTGATGAAGGCAACTACAAGATGCACATGTGTTGTGTTCCCTTCACGAAACTTCAAACTTCAGAAAATGAAATAGTTATTATTGTTCTAGAAAAATGTGTGTATTTTATATACTCTAACTTTATATGTACAAAGAGTGACGCGAAGAATTGCATTCTTCTATTTACCTATTTGCACAGTCACTATTGCTTGCTCATATTCAGTGGTGTTGAGTTATGGCAGCCCACTCAGGCCATACAATTTAACTCCAAAGCTCCTTAGTCTTCTCTCCCTTGTTGTTGTACAAGTCGAAGGACAGAGGCATGTAGTAGTCAGTGAAACCAGGAGGAGTGTTGATCTGGATTCCTCCAAGAACAGCAATCTGTCCATCAGCAACTCCGGAAGCACCTCCCTCAACAATTCTAGTTACAAGATCGGACATTGATCCGTAAAGTGCGTAAGGGAGCTCAACCATCTTGTCATCGGCATCCTGAAGCTGTTCAGCGTAAGGAAGAAGCATCTTTCCTACGAAGTATTGCTGAGCATCGACAACATCTTCGGGAAGGGTAGCTTCCTCCTCACCCTTGAGAACAGATGCAACATATCCAGCAGCAGCAACTCCTGATCCACAGCATGATCCTCCCTTAGCACGTCCACGACGCTCAACGGTTCCTACGGCACCAGTGGAGTCAACTCCAACGTGGGGTCCGTATACCATAAGAGTGGATCCTCCGTCAGGGATGTGAGCAGCCATAGCTCCGAATGAAACAGCTCCTCCAAAGGGGAATCCAGCAAGTCCTCCCATGTTGAAGTTAGTGTCGAACTTGGTGTCGAATTCAGCCTCAAGGGGACGGTTCACTTCATCGCAACACAAAGAAGTAGCAACAAGGGTCTTGCCAGAGTCGAATCCATTGGACTCAAGAGTTGACTCAACCTTGTTTACGAGCTCAGAGTTAGTAAGAGCTCCGGGGAATACATCCTTTACCTTATTGAAAGGCTTGTTATCATTCTCTAAAAAATCCTGGAGAAGGTTGCCCTCGTTGTCATAAAGCTCAAAGGAAAGGGGAAGGAAGTAGTCAGAGTAGTCAACAGGCGTGTTGATCTGGATTCCTCCGATAACAGCAATCTGTCCATCAGCAACTCCGGAAGCAGCCTTCTCAATGATGCGTCCAACCATATCGGTCTGAGCATCGTAAAGTGCGTAAGGAAGCTCAACCATCTTCTCGTCAGCATCCTCAAGACGCTGAGCGTAGGGAAGAAGCATATTTCTAACGTATGCCTGCTGTGCGTCCAAGGGATCATCGGGGATAGCAGCCCTCTCGATTTTTTCGGAGAGAACATCTGCAGCGTATCCAGCAGCATCAAGTGCGGATCCACAGCATGCTCCTCCCTTAGCACGTCCACGACGCTCAACGGTTCCTACGACACCTTTGGAGTCAACTCCAACGTGGGGTCCGTATACCATAAGAGTGGATCCTCCGTCAGGGATGTGAGCAGCCATAGCTCCGAAGGAAACAGCTCCTCCAAAGGGGAATCCAGCAAGTCCTCCCATATTGAAGTTACTAGTGTATACACCAGCAAGGTCAGTCTCAAGGGGACGGTTTAATTCATCGCAACAAAAAGAAGTAGCAACAATGGTATTATCGCGATTGAAACCAGCCTCAGAAATGGTAGCATCAATCATGGAAACCAGCTCCTCGTTAGTAAGAGCTCCAGGGAAAGCCTCGACAGCCTTAGGGAAAGGAGTGGTAGGAGAAGCAACCTCGATGGGACCTTGGTCAAGAGCAAGTCCGAAGGTAGAAGCTCCCTTCTCAATAGTCCACTCAACCTTTCCTCCGGCGGATACCTTAGGTGAGTTGGAAAGCATGCCGATCATTTTATTCTTGGAAAGAGTCTTTCTCTGCAAGAAACTCATCTCAGGGAAAGAGCTCTTGACCATTTGGTTCAACTCTTTGTTTGAAAGCGCAGAGAGACCTGCAGTGTCAACAGCAGTCATGTAGAGTCCAGCAGCAGGAGCAGGAGCCCTCATGGAGGAAGGAGCAAATGCAGCCACTGCACTGAGTGAGGCAAAGAGGAAAGACAAGGCGGTGATCTTCATCTTAAAATGATGTTTATGAGAGCTACGAGTAGAAATCACAATGATCCAAGATCACTTTGTGTTGCTAGTTGTGAGAACCATGATGATAAACGGCCGGCACAATGTGAGTGAAAATGAACGCAGCTTTCGGATTTTTACGTCACAACCCATGATTTGTGACGTAAGATATTCGCAAGATGTTGGGGTTAGTTTTAAAAATATCCGAATGCTGGGGAGTGAAGTGCAAACGCGCATATTTCATTGGTTGTTTTCTTGAATTTAGCCGATTCGATTCTCTCCGTCAACCAGATTTGGGGGGGCATTTAGTGTGTTTGACGTAAGCATCAAATTTTACGTGACGTAAGCATCAAATCTTACGTCAGCCAAATCTATTTCGGCCTCAAAGTTCTTTTCCAAACAAACTTGCCTCCAACAGAAAAAAAAAGATCGGACGATGATTTGAGGAACAAAGGTGCAATTACTCGCATCGCTTCGCAGGCAGGTCGAAAGAATGAAAGAGATAAATCTAATTGTGTAGATGATGCGAATAATAATTAGAAAGGAAAGTTTATTAAAACTCCCTTTGTAACATTCTCATGTACGCGTGTAGTCTATGAATTTTGCTCCACAGTTACGTCAAGGTTACGTGTAGGCTGATATACATTGTAAGAAGAAAAAGGCTCAACGTGTGACTCCTCATCAATCATCTCTTTGGTGTCTCCTCCTCGTGAAGGAGAGCTTGAAACGAGTATAGTACGTGCTGTATGAAAGCCTCTCTCGCTGTATGCAGAACGTAGATAATGATTTTGAAATTATGAGCATTGGGCATTTGCGAATCTTTCTACCCAAGGTGCTAATCAATATTTTCTAGATTTTGAGGCTATTTCGTTTTCCCGACAGACAGTCAGTGCTCTATAAATGAGACCCTATCACGAAGGACAACTAAATGATTGATAATGTTTGCTTTTAAAATTTCTACAGTACACGTACCATGTACGAGTACGATAATATATCATACGATAAAGTCAGTATGATGGTGTGGTATGGTACTTGAGCCACTCTTTTTCGCGTTTGGTGATGGCCGCTACTGTAGCTAATTGTACAAATCGCGGGCTCTAAGGCGCACGACCAACATTCGGAGCGCCTAGATAACTTGCAAGCAATGCAAGCTTGCTAGTAGCGAAAGCCAACTCGAAGGAAGCGCTGGAGGGTCAGGTTTTTAACAGAAACAAGCATTGAAATTAACGGTCTCGAAACCGTCCTTGTTCCGCTTACTACAAGTTCAAAGTAGGCAACCTATTAAAACTCTCTTTTTGACTTTCTGGCGTATCAAAAATAGAAAAATGTCAGGGGATAAGTGTTTGCAATTGCTTGCCTTGACTTGCCACATCAGAACAAACAACTTGTAGGAGTGCATGATGAATACGAAAGATTTTGCGTTTTCAAAAGTAAAGGTCTTTTTATGAAAATGTTCTGAGAATGAAAATTCTGCCTGCTTCGCTTTCAAAAGCTTGCTGGGGCAAAAATCAATCAAGAAGGGCCTCCTTACTTCTTGAATTCCAAGATCTTATGATCTCATTTTGAATTTATCAAAACATTTATCGGAACATTTACCAGAACATTTATCTCTTATCTCTTTTTACGACTTTTGCCTTATGGAATGAATCTTCAACGAAAATGTCAAGTGTGTCAAACATTTCTCTTTCTGAAGCCTGAAGCTACAGTAAACGGATCTTACGTTCAACGTACAGTATGAATTTCCTCGCACACTCATCCAAGCAAAACCTACGGTATCTAACAGTGCATTTCAAATAATGGGATCTTGACCGTTGAAGAAACTCGACTGTTACAGAATACTTGATTTATTTGTGACGGAAATTACCAGCGAACAAATGAAAATAACATCTCATTTTTAAATGATCGTAGAAATATTATAGAAGTGAGCCACTTTCGATCTAAGCCTTAAACAGTTCGCTCTAAACATTTAATAAATTCTATGCGTTGAAGAAATATTTAGTAAGCCACATTCAATAATTGAGAAAACCTAAGCGTTGAAGAACTCTATGTTACGCAATACACCAATAAAAATTAACATCTCCATTTAATGATGCTTTGAAGAAACATTGATGAAAAAGTATTGATGAGTAGCTCACGAATTTGTATTACTTTGCACTAAAATAATAACTCTACATGAGCGAGTATTTCATCACGAAACGGAGGGAATTCAACTATATCTTATTTGGACAACAGAATCTGCTTGATTCAGCGCCTAACAATGAGGCAGGCTTATCAATGCAGAATTTAATAAGCTGTACAATGAACGCTGTTGCTAATATACTGCATATGAAAGAAAATAAGAATACATGTTCAGTTATAAATTTTGATATTTGAATCAGAAGGACACTATTGCAGGAGAATAATACTTGTGCCATCGTGTTGAATTTTCATGGTGGTGAATGTATCTGTTGGTGCCATCTGGAAATCCTCGTCTTCTTTGTCTTCAACGGCCCCCATGGACCTCGAAAAAGTTGGCCAAGGCCAAGAATCTGATCCGAAGAGTAAAGATGATATTGGTTCAATGAAATTAATCTCAGCTCTTCTCGGTTGCTCCTTTGCATAGTTGTCGACTGCTCCTTTGAAAATATGTATTCTTGACAAAATCCTTGATTTATTAACTTGAACATTCTGAGGAATACGAGTAATGTTTTCTTTTGACTCAAAAGGTGATGTATCATTCATCGATAAATCAATTGTAATGTCGCATTGGATAACTCCTAAATCCGTGCCCAAAGCGAGCGTAACAGTACGTGTACTGAGAGTCGAGGCATCGAAACCACTGCCGATATATGTGGGTGCTGATACTGTCCAACTTCGTTGAGTGTTAAGAGGAGAGTTTTTATCGATAGGTATATACATGGCAGTATCACAAATCCATGCAGATGGTAGCTTACTGCCTGTCCATAAGCGAACCGGTCCATTTTCAGAGGCTGTCACGAAAGAGTATGTTTTTGGCAACGCGAAAATAGATGTCACAATGTCATCATGAAAGCTGGAAGCAAAGATGCAAGTACCTGCCTTCCATTTCCACACTCGAAAACTATCGTCTGCACCCGAGATTAATAATTCCCCTGATTCTCCACAAAACTCAATACAATTTACGCAATGTGCGTGGCCTTCAAGAGAAGCTATGGATGTATTATTGTCCAATGGAGGACTCGCCGGTATTAGCGGAGACGTTGCCTCCCTATCTTCGCCGGATGTCGATGTTATGTCCCATAATCGCAATGTTCTATCGCAAGAAGCGGACGCAAATATGTTTGTCACTGCGGGATTGAAACGCACCTGCATTACCCAATGAACGTGGCCTCTAAAGACTCTTGGCGGCGTCATCAGATTGTCAGCGGCCCAAAGTTTGATAGTCATATCATCAGAACTGCTTAGAATCATAGATCCACTGACATCTATAGACCGAATGAAGTCATTGTGTGCTTGAATGGACAGGATAACTTGAAGTGTCTGGATGTGAATAACATAGAGTTTTCCGTCGTCACCACCTGCTATGAATCTATCAGAGTGGCTATGAAAAAATCGTGCAGAGCGCACAGCTCTATACGTTCCTTCTATTATTTGTACTGCTCGTGATGTTCCAGTTTTATCGTCCCATAAGACAACAGCGCCTGCATGATAGGCTGCCAGTAGTAAGTGTGGTTCTGTTTTATGATAATCCACAGACTTGACTCGGCCGCGAGGAGGGGATTCCCCGCGCTGTCCTTCCGAGCCTGGGTCGGGAAATGTTGTTTCATACCAATTATAAGCTCCAATACCCATGTATAACACTCCCGAAATCCAGAGAAAAGCATTCAATCCCAATAGTATGAAAAATTCAAAAGAAAGAATCGCCCAACATGCAACGTAGAACTTGCGCCCAACTTCAAATTTCTTCATGGCGACCATAAAGGTTAGAATAGTTATCGTAACAAGCAAAGTCCAAAGCAAAGAGAAAAATAGTGCAATAAACAGTTCGACGACAGTGGCATCATCGATGACAAATAAAATAGAGATCCAAACCGTGGCACATACGAGGAGCGCAATTGGGAGTTTCCATGTTTGAGAATGAATCAACGTGTGCTGCAGTTCCGTTTGAAAATCAGGAGACGCCATGTATCGCTTATACAATAAGTATACCCCAGGAATCGTCAAAGATGTAAAGACCATTAACAACATGACGTTTTTGATTGCCACAGGAAAGTTATTCGCCTCAGCATCAAATCCCCATATAGCAATCATCCCCAAAAGTGGAATCCAAAGCAAAAATAGCTTCCCCTGCCGATTTGAGAGCGTCGTGTGTCTTTTTATTGTCCTGATCACGAATGTCACCGACCCTGACCAGAAGGTGTAATAACACAATTTCATCAAAAATCTTTCGTGGCTGGGTCCATTCCAAAAATTCACGCAAGTTACAACTGCCGCAAAAATTTCAAGTGGAGTGAAAATCATGCACCCTGTTCGGTAAAGCTTGTTGAAAGGCAAAGGTGTATGTTCAACGTTCTCGTGCTGGTCCTCTCCATCTTTGTTTGTCGAGTGGTTTGGGATGTAGTTCACATGACCATTTACTTTGTGAGATTTTTCTACTCCGCGTTCCAAAGAAGATTGGGGTTCGTTCTCTGCGTGTCCCATTATCTCTGACCATTAATGTTTCATACACCAAGTACATAGCATAAAGCATTAAACAAGCTTTCAAGATGCTGTTGTTGTTGTTTGTCGTTGCTTTCTGTCTGTATGTGCCTGGACCGCTCACCGGCTAGTTTAGCTCTAACATGCTCGATCAGCTTCGATCACGTTCTTGGTTAGAAAATGAACCCACAGCCCACAGCCCGGACGGCTACTGTATCTACGATAGGCATTAGCTACAGTACTGCTGGTGGTATTAGAATAGTAATGTACAGTAACTGGTAAAGGACATTACCTGGTATGATACCGGTACCTGCTCTTGCTCTTGTAGAATGCCAAGGCTTACGTCTCAAAATTTGAAGAGGGACACCACATTGAAATGAAAAAGACAGGCGACTACAATCAAAATAATTCAAAATGGTACGTGTAATCAATAGATTTCCCTTGAATTACTTGATGAACGTGTTCTTTAATGGAAGAATAGAGTTCCATTTGGTGCATGACTACGTTTTGAATAATAATTCACTTATTTATTACATCCGCACTTGCTTGCAATGCGTTCGTTTAGATACAATCTACGTGTCTGGTACGAAACAAGATTGAAAAATCTCACCAAAGCAAAACTCCATCAAATCAAGTACATACACTAGCTAGCGATCATCAGCACATCAATCCAAAGCTTGTAATATCATTTACACATTCTCCGAAAAACAGAATTGCATTATTGAATTCATTCACATGGCATTCACATGGCATAATCCTTAGTCCACTGCTTCGCCTTCTTTCCAAACTCCTTTGGCTTGTCCCGCAAACACTTTGCAATATCCTCCTCCAATGGACTATCAGCACTCGGAGACTTCAACATATTAATCATTGTATCCAAACAATGACTAACATTCAGGGTGGGTCCCCACTCATCGTATAATATTGCCGCACAAATTTCACCAGTGTCAGTTTTGATATTTGGATGGTAAATGCGTGTTTTGTAGAGGATAGACGGTGGTTTGAATGGATACTCTGCGGGAAAGGTGAATGATAGAATGAATTTTCCGCCGACATATGGAGTTGAATCTGGTCCGGTGATTGTGACTTCCCATTCGTTTAGGTTTGATTCTTCGGGGAGAGAAATTTCGCAGTTCTCGGGAGGTGATTTAAGCATAGATGCTAGCTCCTTTTGGTGGAAGGATCGCAGTAATAGAAGAGAGTGAGCATGAGATGCGGTCATTAGTTGAAGTATGGTCGGTTGTAGGTTTGTTTCAGTAGAATTCATTAGCTAACAGAGGAATATCCATGATTGATTCTTGATCCAATTTCGACATTGCTGTTCAGCCGAGCCATCCATCAGTCACGGTGTTTCTCCTCCTGTGTGGAAAAGAATAAGCATCCGTGTCCGAGATAACGTTAAATAATGCTCACCTTTCGTAATCTTTTGCTCATTTTGTTGATTGCTTCGGTTCAGTTAGTGAGATTATGGTACCGGTACCGACT
>Ga0115005_10001517_pt1 | contig 18449 bp, 23 predicted proteins | sample ArcOceMetagenome_FD_87163 | JGI IMG/M metagenome (GOLD analysis project Ga0115005, IMG submission 87163) | Marine eukaryotic phytoplankton communities from Arctic Ocean - Arctic Ocean - Greenland ARC118M Metagenome | ecosystem: Environmental > Aquatic > Marine > Oceanic | place: Arctic Ocean... | reverse complement strand
CTTTAGATAAGATTGAAATTGAATTTTTTATCCTTAAGAGGAAAGTATTAGATCCTGATGATGAAAAGCTTATGTCACCCTATCAAGCTTATAGAGTACAACAGTTTGTACCACCAAGTGGTAAAATTAAACTATCAAGAGCAAAAAACGCTATTAATGATTTTATTAATGAATGTTTTAATTCAAGTGGAAAAATAAAAGAAGCAGATTATCACAAATCTCCATCAAAATGGAATTGTAATTTCTGTCCTTATAGTAAAGATAAAGAATTATGTGGAGCAGGTGAACATTTTTCGTAAGTTCATACATATGTATATATAATAAAATAATGTTTTAATAAATAAAGACTATGAGTAATTTAAAAAACCAGACATTAACCAGTGTCAAAGTTCAAACCCCCCTATTCGAGGATTTTAAGATTGAATGCGTGAAACGTAAGTTTTCATTCCAAAAACTTGCCGATCGTGCTTTGTTTTTATATCTTACAGATGAGGATTTCCGCAAGCAAATTACAAACCAAATTAATCTTGAATTAGACAAATAATGAATCAGAATTTTAAGTACATCCCAAAGGGTGAAAGAAAAAAAATACTCTTAATATGTGATGATATTAGAGTACATTCCGGTGTGGCAACTATAGCAAAGGAAATTGTTATGAAAACCTGCCAACATTTTAATTGGGTAAACTTAGGGGGTGCAATTAAACATCCTGAAAATGGTAAGAAATTAGACCTCTCACCAGACACCAATAAAATTACTGGGGTAAAAGATCCATCTGTGGTCATTTATCCAACTGATGGTTATGGTGACACTAGAACCGTTAGAAATCTAATTAACGCCGAAAAACCAGATGCTATAATGTTAATTACAGATCCAAGATATTTTATGCATATCTGGAATATGGAACAAGAAATTAGAAAAAATATCCCAATTACTTACCTAAATATATGGGATGACTTACCTGCTCCGGCCTTTAATAAACCATATTATGAAGCTTGTGATCTGTTAATGGGTATTTCTAAACAAACAGTTAATATCAATAAGTTAGTTTTAGAGGGAGTTAATAAACAAAGAATATATAAGTACATCCCACACGGTTTAGATCATAAAATATATAAACCAATTCCCAAAGATGATGAAGGGTTTATTAAATGGAAAGAAGGTACTTTTCAAGGTAAAGAATATGACTTTATATTGTTTTATAATTCTAGAAATATTAGAAGAAAGCAAATTCCTGATACTATGATTGCTTTTAAAGCATTTTTAGATACTTTACCTAAAGAAAAAGCAGATAAGTGTCTACTACTAATGCATACAGAATTAGTTACAGATGCCGGTACTCACTTAGGTAGGGTAAAAGAATACTTATTTGATGAAAAATACCCAGACGCCGTTAAATTCTCATTATCAAAACTTGATACATCCGTATTAAATTATATGTACAATGTAGCAGATTGTCAAATCTTACTTACTTCTAATGAAGGATGGGGTTTAACATTAACCGAAGCTATTTTAGCAGGGACTCCAATCATTGCTAATACAACAGGGGGGATGCAAGATCAAATGAGATTTGTAGATGAAAATGGAGAGTGGTTTACACCAAGTGCTGATATTCCTTCCAACCATAGAGGTACATATAAAGAACATGGTGAATGGGCTTTCCCAGTTTATCCAACTTCAAGATCAATTCAAGGTTCACCCCCAACACCTTACATTTATGATGATAGATGTGCATGGGAAGATGCTACTGAAAGGATTATAGAAGTTTATAACTTATCACCTGAAGAAAGAAGTAGAAGAGGTTTAGCTGGTAGAAAATGGGCTATGAGTAAAGAAGCAGGTTTTACAGGTGAAATTCAAGGACAAAGAGTTATAGAAGCATTTGATGAGTTATTTGAAACCTGGAAACCAAGAGAAAAATATGAGATAATAAACACAAATGAGTATAAAGGAAGATTATTAAACCATAAAATTATATACTAATGAGCAAACCTAGATTTGTAATATCCTGTCCCTTTGATACTTACTCAGGGTATGGAGCAAGAGCAAGAGATTTTGTAAAAGCAGTAATTGAACTAGACAAATACCAAGTAGAATTATTACCTCAAAGATGGGGAGAAACATCTTGGAACTTTTGTAAGGACCACCCAGAATGGAGTTTTTTAAGTAATTACACTGCTAAACCCGATTGGCAAAGTGTTCAACCTGATATTTGGATGCAATGTACTATACCAAATGAATTCCAACCTGTAGGTAAATATAATATAGGCTTAACTGCAGGTATTGAATCTACAGCTTGTAAATCTGAATGGATCGATGGTTTAAATAGAATGGATATAAATTTAGTATCTTCTAATTTTGCTAAGAACACATTTGAAAAAATGGCTTATGAGAAAAAAGATAATAATACTGGAAAAGTTGTAGAGGTAATAAAATTATTAAAACCTATCCACACTGTATTTGAAGGGATTAATTTAAAAACTTATAAGTCCTTACCCTTATCAGAAATAAAAACAATAGATCTTTCAACCATACCTGAACAGTTTTGTTATCTATCAGTAGGACATTGGATGCAAGGAGCTTATGGTCACGATAGAAAAAATATAGGGGTAACAATTAAACAATTTTATGAGGCCTTTAAAGATAAACCAAAAGGTAAAAGACCAGCATTAATTTTAAAATGTTCTTTAGGTGTTTCTTCTTACGTAAGTAGAGATGAAATTTTAGATAGAATTAAATCTATTAAATCACAAATGAACACTAAAAATTTACCTAATGTTTATTTATTAAATGGGGAATTTAATGATGCTGAAATAAATGAATTATATAACCATCCTAAAGTTAAAGCAATGGTAACTTTAACTAAAGGTGAAGGTTTTGGAAGACCATTACTAGAATTTAGTATGACAGGTAAACCAATCATAGCCTCAGGATGGTCAGGTCATTTAGATTTCTTACACCCAGATCATAATATATTACTTCCTGGTAGTTTAGAACACGTACACGCCTCTGCAGCTAATGGTTGGCTTATTACTGAGTCTCAATGGTTTAAAGTAAGTGAAAAACATGCTATGGATGCCTATAAAGAAGTGTATAAAAAATATAAACAACAACATACGAAATCCAAGAAACAAAAGTACCATGTTAGAGATAATTTTACCCATTCTAAAATGAGAGAATTAATTGGTAATATTTTAGATCATAATTTACCTACCTTTTCACAACAGGTTAAATTAAACTTATCACAATTAACTAAAGTAGAATAATATGAAATTTGATGAATTAAAAGAATGTACAAGGTGTGGTTCAGATGCCTGTTATTTACAAGAAGTAAATGATAAAATTACTATTGAACTATGTTATGGTTGTGGTTTTTCTTCAAATTCCATTATGTTAAGCGGAAGTGAGTTTTTAAAAGAACAACTTGATGTTTTACCTGAACTACATAAGGAATTATTAGATGAAGAAGAAGAAGGAGGTAAAATTTGGATGCCCCTAACTATTAATATAGAAGATAAAGGGATGGTTTTTGCTGCAGGATCTGGAAGAGATGATTGGCATTGGGCCGGAGTAAAAGCAATACTTATAGAAGAGGATTTAGAGGATAAATACAAAGGTGCTAAATACAGAGCAGATATGACTACTTTATCTCGTTTTGAAGAACGTGATTTTATGGATGCATTGTCGTATATTGGAGTAATACCTGAATAAAATATGAAAATAAGTTATGCAATAACAGTATGTAATGAGTTTCTTGAAATACAGAAACTTGTTCCGTACCTGTTAAAAAATAAAAGACCCCAAGATGAAATAGTTATCCTATTTGACCAAAATAATGGAGATACTGAATTGTTAAGTTACCTTTTAAAGTTTAATAAACTACCCAATGTACAAACATGGAGAGGATTAGATTTTAAAGGTCACTTTGCTAATTGGAAAAATAAGCTAACAGAATATTGTGAAGGAGATTACATCTTTCAAATTGATGCCGATGAATTACCAAATGAATCTTTAATTCAAAATTTACCAATTATACTTGAATCAAACCCTGATAATGAGGTTTATTTAGTACCTAGAGTAAATACCGTAGAGGGACTAACATCTGAACACATTAGTAAGTGGAGGTGGAATGTAAATGATAAAGGATGGGTAAATTGGCCTGATTATCAATGGAGAATTTGGAAAAATAAACCAGAAATCCAATGGAAAAATAAAGTTCATGAAGTGTTAGATGGTCATAAATCACATGCCCCCTTACCTGCTCAAGAAGAATTTGCCTTGTATCACCCAAAAGACATTAAAAAACAAGAAAAACAAAATGAATATTATGAAAAACTCTAAAAAAGTATGGTATGCACCTAATAAGTTAGAAGCTTATGGTGAAAGAGAAATAAAGGCGGTAGAACAATGTCTTAGAGATGGTTGGTTAGCGGGTTTTGGTCCTCGTTCTATAGAATTTGAAGAAAAAATTGCTAAAGAATTTGGTAAAAAATATGGTGTATTCGTTAATTCTGGATCATCTGCTTGTTTATTAGCATTAGCGGCCTTAAATTTACCTAAAGGTTGTAAAGTAATAACTCCTGCATTAACCTTTTCAACTACATTAGCCCCTATAATTCAATTAGGTTTTATACCTATTTTTGTAGATTCTAATCTAACCTCTTACGTACCTACAGTTAAAGTAATGTTAGAAGCTATTACACCAGATACAAAAGCAATTATGGTACCTAATTTAATAGGTAATAAACCCGATTTTGTTGCCTTAAAAGCAGGATTAGAAGCATTAAATAGAACAGACATTATAGTAATTGAGGACTCAGCAGATACAGTAACCTACACTAAAGAATCAGATGTATCTACAACTAGTTTTTATGCGTCTCATGTTATTACTGCAGGGGGTATGGGTGGAATGGTTATGTTTAATGACAAAGAGCATGTTAAACGTGCATTACAGTATAGAGATTGGGGTCGTATTGGAGATAATAGTGAAAATATGGATGAGCGTTTTTCCCATGAAGTTGATGGTATACCTTACGATTATAAATTTTTATATGGTGTTTTAGGATACAATATGAAATGTAGTGAAATGAGTGCGGCCTTTGGTTTAGTTCAACTGGATAGATTTCAAACATTTAAACAGAAACGTAGGGATAATGTTGAACGATATTTATCAAATTTAAAGAATGTTAAAGAATTGATCCTACCAGATGATAGTATTGAACCTAACTGGTTAGCAATCCCATTACAAACAGAACGTAGATTAGAATTATTAACTTTTTTAGAAGATAATAACATACAAACACGAGTTACATTTGCAGGTAATGTTACTAGACACCCTATTTATAGAGAGTATTTACAAGATTTTAAAAATGCGGATACTGTGATGAAAAATGGATTCTTATTAGGAGCCCACCACGGTATGGATTTAGACGATGTAGATTATGTTTGTGATAAAATTAAAGAATTTTTTGCATTATGATAGAATATTATTCAAAAGTAGACCCAAGTAAATTACTACACGTAGTAGTAAGAAAAGAAGATTTAAAACCTGGTAGAAAAGATATTATATCTGAAGAGCATTTTATACAATGTTCCCACCTTAATATGGAAAAAGGTAAAACCTTTAGACCTCATAGACATATCTTTAAAGAAAGGACTAGGGATGTAATTGCACAAGAAAGTTGGATTGTAGTTCAAGGTAGTGTTAAATGTATATTTTATGATTTAGATGACACCCTATTAGTTGAACCCACATTATATCCAGGTGATGCTTCTTTTACATTAGAAGGAGGACATAACTACGAAATACTAGAAGACGACACTTTAGTGTATGAGTATAAAACAGGACCATATGAAGGTCAAGCTTTAGATAAAACGTTTCTAAATGGATAATATAATCTTTAGGGTAATAGTAAAAGAGGACTTAGATGAAATATTTCTCTTGTTACAGCAACTAACAGAAATAGATTATTCAGATAGAGATAAAGAAAAATGTTGGGAGTTATTTAAAACATCTTCATCACATTCTATTGTAGGTGTATTAAAAAATAAAATTATAGCTTATGGTTCTCTAGTATTAGAATATAAGATACGAGGTGAAGCCGCAGGACATATTGAAGATATTGTTGTAGACAAAAATATAAGAGGTAAGAATGTTGGAGTAAATCTTATTAATAAATTAATTGATCTTGCAAGATGTTTAGAATGCTATAGAGTAACATTACTTTGTGATGAGTCTTTAATTAATTTTTACTCTAAAAACAATCTTAAAGTAAGTGGAGTTGCAATGAAAAAATTTATAAATAAATAATTATGGGATTTGAAACAGTAACTAAATTTGAACAAGAATTAGCTAAATTCTACAATTCACCATATGCCGTAGCAGTTGACTGCTGTACTCACGGAGTTGAACTATGTTTAAAGTATACAAAAGCACATAAAATAACGGTTCCAAAACATACTTATATCTCTATTCCTTTTCTTTCTCACAAATTAGGAATTGAATTAATTTGGAAAGATGAGAATTGGGTCGACTACTATTATATTACAGATAAGGTGATAGATGCTGCTGTATTATGGAAGAAAGATAGTTATGTCCCAAACACTTTTATGAGTATTTCATTTCAATTTCAAAAACACTTGTCTCTGGGTAGAGGAGGTATTATATTAACGGATGATAAATTAGCAGCCGAACAATTAAAGAAAATGACATATGATGGAAGAATACCAAATGTTCCATGGAGAACTCAAAACATTAATACTTTAGGGTATCACTACTATATGACCCCTGAAACGGCACAAAATGGTTTAAATAAATTACAAAGTGCAATAGAAACAAAACCAAAACAATGGGTTTTAAACGATTGGCCCGATTTAACACAAATGGATATATTTAATTAAAATTTATGAAAAAAGCATTTATTACAGGAATAGGAGGACAGGATGGTTCTTATTTAGCCGAATACTTATTAGAATTAGGATATGAAGTTCATGGTATAGTTAGAAGAAATTCAACACCTGAACATCAACAATCAAGATTAGACCCTATACGAAATAATAAAAATTTACACGTAAGTTACGGTGATTTAAACGATACATCAGGTATTGAACGGATATTGCGGGAAGTTAATCCTGATGAGGTATATAATTTAGCAGCCCAATCCCACGTTAGAATTAGTTATGAAATTCCACAATTCACAGTACAAACTAATTCAGTAGGTGTTGTAAACATATTAGAAGCTGTTCGTAATAATTGCCCTAAAGCTAAGTTTTATCAAGCATCTTCTTCAGAAATGTTTGGTAGTTCAGTAGATGAAGATGGATTTCAAAGAGAAAGCACTACAATGACACCTGTATCACCTTATGGTTGTGCTAAAGTATTTGGTTATAACATAGTACGTAATTATAGAAATGCTCGTAAAATCCACGCTTCAAATGGTATATTATTTAACCATGAATCACCACGTAGAGGATCAAATTTTGTTACCAATAAAGTAGTAAAGGCTGCAGTTAGAATTAAATTAGGATTACAAGACGAATTGGAATTAGGTAATTTAGATGCTTATAGAGATTGGGGACATTCAAAAGATTATGTTAAAGCAATGCATTTAATCCAACAACAACCAGAACCAGGAGATTGGGTTGTAGCAACGGGTGAAACACGTTCTGTAAGGGATATGTGTGAGTATGTATTTAACCAATTAGGTTTAGATTACAAACAGTATGTTGTACAAAATAAAAAATTCCTTCGACCTGAAGAATTAAAATACTTAAAAGGTGATTCATCTAAAATTAGAGAATTAGGATGGAAGTGTGAATACACTTTTAGTAGTATGATGGATGAAATGATTGAACATTGGATGGATATATTTAAAAACCCTTTAAATAAATAATATGAACTATATAACACTAAAAGATATGGGATCTTCAGGTGGTATGTGTTCACAACTTACCATATTCTCAGGATTGTCAGCTGTAGCCAAGGCTAATAATTTAACAATTGCATTTTCTGAGGATATGATTAAAGGTAAGGATATAATTTACCCCCATACTGGGGAAACGTTTACAAATTCTTTACGTTTGTTTGACTTGTTAGAATTAAAATATGAAATAAAACCTAATGAATTCTTTAAAGATTTTAAAGATAAACACATAAATTACCATACTACTACTTACGATGAAACTTTATTTAACTTAGATGAGGGTTTTAATTACAATTTAGTTGGTAGGTTTGATTTATACACTTATTGGTATAATGATATTAAAGATGAAGTTGAGTCTTGGTCTTATAAACCCCAAATACAGGATCAGGCAGATATTAAATTTAAAGAAATTAAACACACATTTGGTAATGATAACCCTATAATAAGTATACACATGCGAAGGGGTGATTATTTATTACCTGAATTTTCATTTTGTGAATTAGGAATAGAGTATTATACTAAAGCTATAGTCGAAAATTTTATGCCCTATAATGAGTATAATTTTATTTGTTTCTCTAATGATATTGAATATTCTAAATCTATTTTAGATGGACATAATATATATTTTGTAGAACCAAAAGGTGGAGAAAAGGTATGTACTGACTCTGAAAAAGAAGATTTAGCATTATTAAGTTTATGTGATCATCATATCATTTCAAATAGTTCTTACCCTTGGTGGGGAGCTTTTTTAAGCAAAAATAAAAACAAAAAGATAGTATGTCCCACAAATTATGTTAAACCAGATCACCCATCATCCTGGATTAATGGTAATTACTATCCACCTAACTGGATAAATATAGATAATTAATATGAAAAAAGTAGTTTACGTAACAGGTTGTTTAGGTTTTATAGGATCCTATGTAACACGAGAATGTCTGAAAAGAGGATGGTATGTAAGAGGTATTGATGTAATGACCTACGCCTCCAACCCTAAATTGTTAAAAGAATTTAGTTCTTATGATAATTTTATATTTGAAAATACAGACATTAATGATATTGAATTCCTTTACGAATGTGATTATATCATCAATACGGCAGCAGAGACCCATGTCGGTAATTCACTAGTTAAAAGTGAAAATTTTGTCCATTCAAATATTAATGGTGTTCATAATTTACTTGAACTAATACGAAATTATAGAGCCGAAAGTAAAAATTTACCTACTTTATTACATTTCTCAACAGATGAAGTGTATGGTGATATAACTGAAGGAGAACATATCGAAACGGATATATTAACACCATCAAACCCCTATTCAGCAACAAAAGCAGCCGCAGATCAATTAATTACAGCTTGGGGTAGAACTTATGATATACCCTATGTTATCTTAAGACCAACTAATAATTATGGAATTGGGCAGTATGTTGAAAAACTAATTCCTAAATCTATAAAATACTTACATTTAGGTAAACAAATCCCACTACATAATGGTGGGACCCCATCTAGAAATTGGCTACATGCAAAAGATACTGCAGATGCCGTTATAACAATAATAAACAGCAAAACAAAAAACCAAATATATAATATTTGTGGGGGATTTGAACAAACAAATTTGGATACCGTAAATAAAGTCATTACATTATACCATCAGAAAACAGAAATATACAAAAGTTCAAATTTTCTGGATTTAGATATTGAAAGAAAAGGACAAGATGTTAGGTATGCTTTAAATGATAATAAATTAAGGTCATTAGGGTGGTATCCAAAAATGGTATTTGATAGTGAATTACCTAAAATAGTAAATTATTATAAATCAAATTTTATATGGTAAAAGTAAGTGATTTAGTAGCTGAATTTTTAAAAGAGAATAAAATAGAAACGGTATTTGGAATTATAGGTTCTGCAAACTCACATATATTTAATTCTATTAATGAGTTAGGCTATACTAAAATTATTAACACACACCACGAACAAGCAGCTGTTATGGCTATGGGAGCTCATTTTAGAGCCTCAGGTAAAGTTTCTGCTGCAATAGTAACAGCAGGAGCTGGGGCTACAAATGCAGTAACTGGTGTTGTAAGTAATTGGGCAGACTCAATACCTGGTTTTATAATATCGGGTAATGAGTCATCCTATCATATTAAGGAGCATTCTAAACTAAGAATGTATGGTACCCAAGGATTAAATATAACCAAGATGGTTGAAGATGTTACTAAATACTCTCACTGTCTAATGAATGAAAAAGATATTCAATCGGAATTAGAAAAATGTTTACAAGTTACTATGGAAGATAGGAAGGGTCCAACTTGGTTAGACATACCTTTTGATTTACAACCTAAAATGGTTAATAAAAGACCATGGGAAAAAAAGAATATTACTAAAGAATTAGTACTAAAAAATTATTCTGAATCTTTAATTAACTCTATTAATTCAGCAAAACGTCCTCTAATATTGGGGGGTAATGGTATTCGTCTATCGGGTTCAAAAGATAAATTTAATACTTTTATAAATAAAACAAATATTCCAACTACCTTATCTTGGTCTGGTATTGATTTATTAAGTAAAGATAATCCTAATTTCTTTGGTAGGTTTGGTTTATATGGTCAAAGGAGTGCTAATTATATTGTACAAAATTGTGATTTATTAATTGTATTAGGTAGTAGATTAGCATTACCACAAACGGGGTATGATTGGGATGAATTTATTAGAGAAGGTAAAATTATATGTGTAGACATACAAGACTTGCAAGCTCCTAAAGATTATATTGATTTACATATAAAAGAAAATGTAAGTACTATATTAGACCAGCTACTAGACAATATAGAAGGTATATTACCTATAGATAATTCCTGGAAAGATTATTGTAATAATAAAAAATTAAAATATCCATGGGTTGGTCCTGAACATGAACATAATGGTAATTATATTAACTCTTACCAATTTATAGATAAGTTATCGAACCATTTAAAAGATGATCATATTGTAGTTACAGATATGGGAACAGCACTATTAAGTGGTCACCAAGCAATCAAATTAAAACCAGAACAAAAGATGTTTACTTCTTTGGGTTTAGGTGAAATGGGTTATGGTATTGCGGGGGCAGTTGGAGCAGCAGCCTCTTGTCCTGATAAAGATGTATTATGTCTTAATTGTGATGGTGGGATAATGATGAACCTGCAAGAACTACATACCGTTATTGAAAATGGTTTAAACGTTAAAGTCGTTATATTCAACAATGACGGATATTTGATGATAAAACATACACAAAAAATGTTATTTAACAGTAACTATGTTAGTGTAGATAAAAATACGGGTATTGGCTTACCTAATTTCAGTAAATTATTACCTGCCTTAGGATATGAATATTATTCTTTAAAAGATTGGAATAATGCCGATGTTAAAATTAATCAATTCCTAAAAGACCCTTTAAATTCTGTATTAGAAGTATTTATGGACCCAAATCAAGGTTTTTTACCAAAAGTTAAGGGTGTACCTAGGGAAGATGGGTCAATTCTAGCACCCCCTATAGAAGAAATGTCTCCATTAGTCCCAATGAGTGAATTAAAAAAAGAAATGATAACAAAATTAAGTAAAAAATCAAAACAAATTAAAAGATGATAAAAGCAGGAATAATTGGAACTGGTAATATCGGAACCGATTTACTATTAAAATTAAGAAAAACGGATTTTGTTGTGCCCGTAATATTTGTAGGTAGAAGAATGGAATCTAATGGTATTAAGTTAGCTCAAGAACTAAATATTGCTGTAAGTGATAAAGGTATTCAATATTTTATTGATAATCCTAAATGTTGTGATGTAGTTTACGATTGTACTAGTGCAAATGATGCTAAAGAACATGCAAAGGTATTTTCTGAACAAGGTATAAAAGTAATAGACTTAACCCCAGCTAAAGTAGGTGATTTGTGTGTTCCTAATATAAACCCAAAAATCATTCAAAATAGGGATAATGTTAATATGATTACTTGTGGTGGTCAAGCTTCAACCCCATTATTAAATGTCATATCTAAACATTGCACCGACCTGGATTATATCGAAGTAGTATCACAGATAGCTTCTGATAGTGCAGGTATGGCAACTAGACTTAATATTGATAATTACATACATACCACAGAAAGAGCAATTAAAGAGTTTACAGGTTGTAAAGAATGTAAAGTAATTCTTAATTTAAATCCTGCAATACCACAAGTTGATATGCAAACTACTATGTTTATTAAGGCAAGTAATATGGATTTTACACCCTTAGTTAAAGATATATATGAAACAATTGAAAAATTACAAACATATATCCCCTACTATGAGTTAGTGATGCCACCTCGTTGGTTAAGGGATGATATTTTAGTACTAAGTATTAAAGTAAAAGGATCAGGAGATTACTTACCTGAATACGCAGGAAACTTAGATATAATTAATTGTGCAGCAATAGAAATAACAAAACATTTAAACGATGAATAACATTATTATAACCGATTCATCTCTTAGGGATGGAAACCACAGCGTAAAACATACTATTGGGTTAGAGAGTATTAAAAAATATTGCTTATTTGCAAACAAAGCAAATATCCCTATTATTGAAGTAGGACATGGTAACGGCTTAGGCGCTTCATCCTTATTAATAGGTGAATCAAAACACACTGATAGAGAAATAATAGAAACAGCTAAAAAATACCTTACAAATAGCAAACTAGGAGTACATATCATCCCAGGAATAGCTACAATTGATAAAGATATCCAACCAGCTATAGATATGGGTGTAAATATAGTTAGAGTTGCGACTCATTGTACTGAAGCAACCCTTAGTAAATCACATATTGAATATTTAAAAAATAAAGATGTTACTGTATTAGGAGTTTTAATGATGACTGCTTTAACCGACACTAAAACTTTAGTGGAGAATGCTAAAATTATGGAGAGTTATGGTGCTGAAGCCGTTATAATAATGGATTCAACCGGTACCTATTTACCTCATGATGTACAAGAAAGAATTAAAGCCTTAACTGAAAATTTAAGTATTGATATTGGTTTTCATGCCCATAATAATTTGGGTTGTGCTGTATCTAATTCATTAGTAGCAGCTCAAAATGGTGTTAAATATCTTGATGCTTGTATTAGGGGGTTTGGTGCTGGAGCAGGTAATGCACCCCTAGAAGTTTTACTACCAGTTTTAGAAAAATCTAACTTTAAAATGGGAATTGATTTTAAACAAGTTATAGTTGAAGCCGATAAAGTTATGGATTATTTAGTTCCAAAAGTACCTTCAATAAGCCCTGTAAATGTATTAACAGGACTAAATAAACTATTTTCAGGGTTTGAAAGACCTATTATAAAAGCTTCTAAACTAAATGGGATTGAATATTCTTCACTCATATTTGAGTTAGGTAATAGAAAATTAGTAGCGGGTCAAGAAGATTTAATTCTAGAGATTGCTCAAAATTTAAAAAACAAATGAGAATATTAATCACAGGTAAAAATGGGTACATTGGTAGTAGTTTAGTAACAAAATTTTCTAAACCAGGCAATACTGTAGTAGGGATAGGTAGAGAGGATTTTGATTTAACTAATAGAGAACTTACTAATAGTTTTTTCTCCAATTCACCTCACTTTGATGTGGTTATTCATACCGCTGTAAAAGGTGGAAGTAGATTGAAAGTAGATGATGACGGTGTAATATCTTCTAATTTAAAAATGTTTTACAACTTATTGGCAAACGAGGATAAATTTACTCAACTAATAAATCTGGGAACCGGTGCTGAGTTAGATTATCCTAATACCCCCTATGGGTTAAGTAAAAACATTATTTGGGACGCTATTAAAAGCCACAATAAATCAAACAATGTTAGAATATTTGGGGTGTTTGATGAAAACGAATGGGAAACCAGGTTTATTAAAACCTGTATAAGACAATATAAAAATAAAGAACCCATAAAAATACACCAAAATAAACAGTTTTCATTTATGTACATGGATGATTTGGTTATTATAATAGATTTTATTATATTAAACCCATCAGTCAAATTAATTGATTGTTGTTATAAAGAAAATTATACTTTAGAATCAATAGCAAAATATATTAGAAGCTTAGGTGACCACTATTGTGAAATTAAAATAGAAAATAATAATGTAGGGTCTCCATATACTGGTAATTATCAACCCCATAATATAGATTTAATAGGATTAGAAACAGGAATAAAAGAAACATATGATAAAACCAATTAGTTTTTGTATAACAACAGCCAACAATGAAAAAGATTACGTTGTTGGTTTATTAGATAGTTTAGTTAATAATACTGAATTTAACAAACATGAGATCCTAATATTAATAGATTCAGATAATCAAAATACTTATGAAAAGTTATTAGATTATAGAAAAGATAAACCTAATATTAAGATACATAAAAACACTACAGGTCATAGGATAGGATATCAAAAAAATATTTCAATATTATTTGATAAGGCATCAAATGATGTGGTTTGTTATCTCCAATCGGATATGGTTGTTAGTCCTCAATTCGATAAATATTTTTTAGAAGCTTTAAATGGCGATACTAATAGAATAATTACAATGGCTAGGATAGAACCCCCAATCCACCCAGAATCACCTGAAAAGATTACTAAGAGTTTTGGTCTTACACCTGATGAGTTCAAATATGAGGAGTTTATGGAGTTTGCTAAAAACTTAACTAAGGAAAATAGACCCTTAGTATATGGTCATTTTGCACCTTTTGGTTTATATAAACAAACTTATTTTGATAAGATAGGTGGGTTTGATACTCAATTTAGATGTTCAAGGGAAGATTCTGATTTTATTATTCGTTTAGCAGGTTGTGGTTTAGATGCTCTAGAAACTTGGAACGCCAGTGTTTACCATTATACTTGTGTTTCATCCAGAGGTCAAGGGTGGTATAAAAAGGATGATAAACAAGTAGACATTACAAATGGGTGGCAAGGTAAAGCTGATATGCAAGAATTAAAAAGATTCATACGTAAGTGGGGTTATTTTGGACACACTTATAAACCTAAATATAAAAATATATTATATATAAACATAAATTCAGCACCAAACATTGATCTACTAACATCTATAGAACCTTATTTTGATATTATAAATTTCAACGAGAAACCAGTTAGGGATGCTTTAGTTAATTTGATAGACTTTGATAGCCATTATTATACTAATCAAAGATGGAAGTACACACACGAAGATTGGATTAAATTAAAACCAACATTCATGGGTCAAGACATACAGGATAAATTAGTAGTAACAGAATTCAATGAACCCATTACAGATCTTTACACAAAAATCGAAGTTGATTCTTATACTTTAGAAAAGGAGATTAATAACAAAGAAAATAAAGATTTTATACAAAATTCTAGTGCTATACTTGATAATTTATTAAAATCAAACCCAACTAGTTATAAAGGAACATATAAAATTGGTAGTTTTAAAATTACTATTAACAAATTAGTAGATAGTAATACATCACATCTGGATAATAAACAGTATTTATTTAACACTAACAAATTTACTTTTGAGTAATAATTACATATTTATATGTTAGAACATTCAAACCCCATAAAATGAAAATGATACCTTGTAATAAATGTAATAAAGACATGCCAGAATTAAGATTAACTAAATATGGTTATAATGTATGTGTAAATTGCTCTACAGTGGGTACTAAACGTGGAATACCCGTAATGAAAGGCTCAGGCGACCACACTTATATAGAAACAGTTATAATGGAAGAAGACCAATATGAACAGTACGTAGTTACCAACTTAAAAGGAGATAATTAATGCCCAAAGCAAAACCCTTATCTAAATTACAAATTGAGGCGGCACAAGCCAAAACACAATCTAATATGGCCGCCGCTAGATATTTACATATATCGTATCAACATTATAAACGATACGCTAAATTGTATAACTTATTTGAGAGTCATAAAAATCAAAGTGGTAAAGGTATACCTAAATTTTTAAATGCTGGTAAGAAATTTCCATCTATGGTTGAAATCATTGAAGGTAGAATAGCAGCCTCATCATTTGACCCCAATAAATTAAAATATGCCTTAATAGAACAAGGACACATAGCAGAGGAATGTGCCGTATGTAAGTTTAAGGAACGTAGGGTATTAGATTATAAAATCCCATTATTGTTACATTTTAAAGATAAAAATAGCAATAACTATAGTCTGAACAATATCCAGCTGTTATGTTATAATGATTATTTTTTAACTGTGGGAGATATATTTAATAAAAAAGATGAACAACAAATTGAAACTCAACAGGAATATAATGGTACAACCGAACAAATTAATTGGGAGGTAGATGACTATCACTTACAACGTCTAAAAGAATTAGGATTATCCGATAACGATGATGACGTTGATCAATATATAAGTAGAATATAAATAACAAATGAAAAATAAAAAACATAAAGAATTAATTGATGATTATGACGTTCAAAAATCTAATCATTTAGAAAGACTTGCCACAAAAAGTTTGGCTGCCGACGAAAAATTTCGTAAATTACGGGATAAGAAAGTTAAAGGTGACTTTTTGAAAAATTTTTGATATGAAAAATGTTTTGATTGTCTCATTATTGTTATTATCATTTAATGTTAAAGCACAAAAGAAAGTACATGCTACAGTATACAATGCAGTACCAGCTCAAACGAATAGTGATCCTGGACATACAGCTTTTATGTTTGAATTAGACCTAGAAAACCCATATAAACATAAAATAATAGCTGTATCAAGAGATTTACTAATCGAATACCCAAAAGGAACAAAGGTTTTAGTTAAAGGAACTACGTATGACGGGGTGTATGTCGTAATGGATAAGATGAATAAAAGATATACAGACCGAATAGATTTACTTATTAATCAAGAAATGCAAATAGGTTCATGGCCAAATGCAACTATAACTAAAATATAAAACATGAGTAGATACTCAATAGATTTATTTAATAGTTTAACAGATGAAGATTTTATATCTATACACAACGCTGGTCAGTTAAAAGCATTTTGTAGGGCATTAACTGTTGATCTGCATACCCAAACAAATACAGGTAGTAATGAATTTATCGCATAGGGAATAATCCCTACATATTTATAACAAAATAAAATACACAACAATGAACATTTACACACAAGATTCTCCTGGAGACTGGCAAGATTGGGTTAAACTCCCAAGAAATAAAAATATCCCTATATTAGAGGCCAAACAAAAGTTTTTAAATGAACAATTACTACATGAGAATCAATATCAAAGTTTTGTGCAACAGCAAGTAGCAATACAAACTCAAAACGCACAAACTGGTGGTACAGGTTTAAATGGTGTTAAAACTGTGAACTTTGATGCCACACCATCATTTCAAACCATTACAGGTAATGTCCAAACAATTACTGCTACATTTGCTAAACCAGTAACAGTTGTTTCCGGTGTACCTTTAATTACAGTAACTAACAACCAATTAGGTGGTGGTAGTAATGCTACTTTTGATTACACTTACACTGCGGGTTCTGGTGGTAGAGAACTTACATTCTCTCATACACACCCCTCATATCCAAATAATAATGGAGGGTTTGCAGGTAATGTTGTAGAAACAGGAGGTCAATTAGTATTTTATGGAGGTGTTATTGTTGATCCAGCAGGAGCAGGTGATGGTATTTATGCATTTGCCGGTAATACTAATTATACAACATCAGGTAATGGGGTAAATATTGGACTTCAAGTAACGATTAATGGTGGTTTTATTGAAAGTGTGGAAGTAACAAGTGATGGAAATGAATTCATTCCAGATGAAATAATTACATTTGCAGATGCTAGTTTAGGAGCTGGTTCAACAGGAGGTTCTATTTCAGTTAAAAGACCTGCATTTTTAGCAGATACAGTTAGTTTTGCAGAAGGTTCATCTATATCACTAAATGGTGCTATACTTCAAACCGGAGATGGATCATTTAATACTCAATATAATGATATCAACCGTAGACAATCAACACCAGCTTTAAGTTTTGTTTCAACATCTACTAAAACAGGTGTAGTAAGTTAAACATAAAAATAAATTAAAAATAAGCGGGTATCCATTAGGGTACCCGACTTTGTTTTCGTATATTCACGGTATAATAATAAAAATAAAGGTTATGCCCATAGTAGAATTTTCAAATTTAAATAAACACGGAAATCTCCGTACCCGTAGATTTTGGCAAGATAAAAGTAATTTAAGCATCAATCCAAAGGGGTTAGGTCCATCTATATTCTTTAGATTATTTAAATATGACCATACAGATAGATTACCCCCATCCTTACTCACATTAGCAGGCAAAACATACATAATGCCCGGTTGGCAGGAAGTATTACCTCAAACTAGGTTAAGTGACATTAATTGGATTAAACCTAAAGTTAAACGTGCCGAAGTATTTGAACATAAATTCAAATCATCCAGCAATGACAAGGTTTATACCACGAAAGAACACGTATCTGTAGATGGTACACGCAAATACAGCTGT
>Ga0115005_10001515_pt1 | contig 18455 bp, 9 predicted proteins | sample ArcOceMetagenome_FD_87163 | JGI IMG/M metagenome (GOLD analysis project Ga0115005, IMG submission 87163) | Marine eukaryotic phytoplankton communities from Arctic Ocean - Arctic Ocean - Greenland ARC118M Metagenome | ecosystem: Environmental > Aquatic > Marine > Oceanic | place: Arctic Ocean... | reverse complement strand
TCTTCCTTTCTTCCCGTTTCAATGAATTCGCACAATAACTTTCCTTTTTCCTTCTTCGCTTTACGTTCACGTAGGGAGACAATTCTTTCTTCAAGGCGAGCAATTTTGTCCACGACAACATGCTTCCTTGCTTTGCTAGCATTAATCATTTCACGCAGCTTCTTTATTTTCTCAATCTTTGAGGAGCACTCATTTTTCATAGATTCAGCCTCTTTCCAACTTCGTTCTATGGCGAGTTTAACCTCGTTTCTTGTAACTATGAGTTGTTGTACATGCCAAGTGAGGAGTGGCGATTGAGGAGTCGTGGAAGATATGTGTTTGCCGTTAGTACAGCAGCAGCAAGACCAGCAGGAGATCGAGGAGGATGATGTAGCAATTGTACTACTGGTGCCCCCACCATAATCATTATCATTCCATAAGCAAAGGCTATTTGCACGGTTCTTCATATTTCTTGCTTTATCATTCCACGAGCAAAGGCTATTTGTACGGTTCTTCATGTTTCTTGCTTTATCTGAAGATACAAGTCACAACCCCCAAAGACAAAGTTTAGCCGAAGACTGACTCCTCGTACTCCAGAAAAATTTGACATATGCAGATTTTCGGTTTTACGACCAAAATAACATTAGGTCGTTTGAAACAGACATTGGATCCACGGGATAGCATATGCAATTAGCCCCAAAGTCCGTGAATCATGCCAGCATTCTGCCTGCTGGCTTGGATACACGGGATAGCATATGGAATTAGCCCCAAAGTCCGTGAATCAAGCCAGGTTTGTTTTTCATTTTCTCTCAGATTATGCCCCCGTTTGTGACCACCACAGTCTAAAAATATTAAAACGACGCTTGAAGATCAATTGAAGTAAGAGTACCTAACTTTCACTCTTTCATGTCAAAAGAATTGTTTCCGAAAATTTCCATCAACGCATTACTATGCGTGGTACTATGAAGCAACAGGGTAGTAGTGGCACCACGATTGGTTGCGAATCAATGAGCCAGTGTAGCGAACTTGACGATTCTGATCCTCAGCTCTCGATAACGCCACCACCCTCTTCAATATCACTCTCTTGTTCCGAGTGCAACTGTAATTCATGTGAAATACAGGCAGAATTAAATCTTCTTCGCGAAAACTCCGATCAGGTCCTGAACGATGCGTACAATGAAATCAACACTTCAGAGACAGAATTAGCCAAATACCTTCAAGAAATAAGGGATCTTGAGGACGAACTGCAAAAGTCTTTCCAGGAGGAAAAGGAACTGCTTGAGAAAATACAACTCGAAAATAAGCTGTTCTCTGAAGAGAGTTACTCCGAAGAATGTCATGACGAAGAGAAGCAGCATCTTTCAGACCAAGACTTGGCGCTAGACTTGCAGCGTCGGGATGGTCAAATAATCGAAATGGAAAAAGAGTTGGAAGAGAACACGAAACTTATCAGGTATTTGAGTCTTTCCCTGACTTGAAGCATACATTTGTAGGTAATTTATAGGTTGCATATTGATTTTTTATCAATGTATCGTATTATCCACAGTTCAACCCATGCTGCTGATTCTGGAGGCGCAACTTATCTTTAGCGAAGCTTATCCCTAGAGCTAGCTATGTGTACAATGCGAAGAAAATACTTTCACACGGGTCATTAATGCTATTTGTGACAAAATCGCTCTTTAGCCAGCAGGAGTGCTTATTTTGTTTTGCAACTTGGTTTTCCTGAATTTAAAAGTAAATGTACGTCATCTCCACAAATGCCTTTTCGCGAAATTGGAGCCACTAGCGGTTCAAGATGGGCGGACAATCTTCCTCCTCAACAATCGTCGAGACATAACGAGAGCATTGCCATCAAATTGCTATTCCGAAGTGGATGCATTGAGCATGATTGGCTTCATTCCTTTGGTTATGGACAATTTTTGCAAATGAATCTTGTGCAAACCAAATTGTTTTTACCAATTTCAACAACTTCACGTGTTATACACGTACTGTAGAAGTCATAAAAAGTATCCTTACTAAAGATTTCGAACTGGTCGTCACAGAAATTTGAATTCTGCGAAATGTATCTTGAATCAAGCGATCTACCATATTACTTGATTTGGACGTATTTACCAAATTGCTGAACTACTTTCTCTTCTGCTGCCAAAATTGCCCTTTCAACGGCATCCTTGCCGTCTGCATCTGTCAACGCTTGCTGAAGACACTTCTTCTCGCAATCTTGCTGAGCGAGTAGTGCAAGCAAATCCTCGTGCTCAGATAAAAGATCTTGATACATATCTCTCTCCTGAGACATTTCACTTTGCAATTCACGTATCAAGTCTAGTTGGTCGCCTGGATCAATATCTGGACCCTTTCGCTCTGTCATGTCATCAAAGGTCGTGGCAGCGCTTACACTACTATTTCTTCCTGAGATTTCTTCTCTCATTTTAGCGACTTCGGCAGCCAAGGCAGCCTCCTTATGCTCTGCACTTTTGAGTTTTCGAATCTCGGCCTCTGCTACTCTGCACTTTTCCTCCAGCTTTGTAATATTTGATGTTGATTTTGAAACAGTCTCGTTTAGCTTCGACTCGAGCGTCATCTTTTCTACTTCTAGGCGTGAAAAATCTGCTTGGATACGCTTCATGTCATCTTCTACATTATTTGCTTCGAAGTTCTTGAGTTTTGTTATCAGTTCGTCGTTGCTTGTTTTGATTCTTTCTTGCTCCTTTGACATGTCATCATATTGCTGATTGAGGGTTTCAAGTGATCGTTCCGCTTCTTCGCGGCGTTTATTTTCAGATTTAATGCAATCTTCAACGATCGACGATTCACCAGCAAGGGCATTTCTAATGCGTCTCTCTGTTTGAGCCGCAGATTTTGAAGTGGCTGATAGAAGTTGAGCATTTTCCATGCGTACCTTTGAGAGCTCCGCCTCAATCGAAGCTTGATTGTTCTTATCGTCATTTACAGTTGTTGAGTAAACAAGAGTTGAATTCGCTTTTTCACTTTCATTCAACGCATAAATCAATTGGTCTCTTTCAACGATAATATTGGATAGTTCAGCTTTGGTGGCTTCAACATCGGCTCGGTTAGTATTCATCAATCTTTGACGATCATCTTCGAGGACCTGAATACGATTCTCTAGCAAAGATTGCATTTCCGATTCGGATTGTCTTCCTTCATCCAGAGACTGTCGAAGAAAGTCAATATCAGCTGTAGTTGATACAAGTTCCTGCTCACAAACAGAAGCATGCATGCGGGAATTTGCTGCCCGATCTTCAGCATCGCGCTCTTTCAGTTTAGATGATTTCAATTCGTTCATCACATGTTCTAAACTTCTCTGCAAGTCTTCAATTTCTTGCCTTTCCTGATGCATAATTTCAGCAGCGGCCTTCGAAGTCATCATTTGAATCTGTTCTTCCTTGCCCTCTACACTGCCGCTTGCTTTCGCCAATAAACCAAGATCTGCCTTTAATCGGTGGACTTCATCTTCAGCCGCAAGTCGAGCATCCTTCTCATTTGAAAAGGCTTGATGGTCAAATATTTGCTTGTCCCTCATTCCTTTGATCTGAGAACGTAAAGCCGTAGCTGCTTTTTCCGTCGCTCTCACTGTCACCTCGTCGGTAACAAGAGACTGAAGCGCATCATTTGCTTCAGCGAGTTCAACTTCAAGATGACCAATGATCATCTTAAATTCATTTATTTCCCCCTCGCTCATATGGACAGCTTCCTGCAATCGAGACTTTTCATCCAAAATACTACTCATTTTCTCCGCCTGCCCCTCTTCCCGCGCTTTGTATGCCTGCGCTACTTCCTCCTTTGCTTCCCGACTTTGTAACAACTCTTCTTTCAACTCGTCAATGCAGATTTGGAGTTCCTTGCATGTCTTATCTATTCCATCAACTTTGTTTCTTTCTGTGCATAGAGAATTTTCTAGTGCCGCATTCTTAGCATGAAGATCCTCAACAGAAGTCGTTAGTGATTCATTTGCTTTGATCAAAGCACCCCTTTCAGTTTGGTGTTCTTGCATTTGTTTCTCCTTTTCTGCAACCTCGAGTTTTAGCTCTTCAATTTGCTGCAAAGTTTCATTGTCTGCTTCTTCCATTAAATTTTGAATTTGCTCACTGAAGCCATTGCATCTAGATTCCCACTGCTCAATAGCAACAGTAGCCTGTGCTCTCTGCTCACTAAGGGTTGTTTCGAGGTCAGCGATATTATGTTCAAGCTCTTCGGTATTTTCTGTACAAGGTTTAGTAACAATGAGCTATTAATAAAATCATAACTTTGTACGAATAAATGAAACTGATAGCAAATATGATCGGCGTACCTTGCCACTGGACTACAACTTCTTCCGACTGGGCACTGCTATCAACAAGCTCTTTTGTTAAGACTTCAATTTGCTGCTCGGTCTCAGTAAGTACGTCTTCTTTAGTTTCCAATTCATCCTGTAACTGTTCGTTCGCAGTTACATGCTCTTGGACAGCAACTTCCAATTCATCAATATGTCTTTTAAAAATGTTTTCCGATTCGGATTTTTCTTTCGATAGCATCTCAACATTATTTTTTTCAATTTGTACGTCGGCCTTGATTTCGTCAAGCATAGCATCTTTTGCAGAGAGATCCTCCTGCAAAACGGAAAGTTGTATTTTGAATTCTTCGAGCTGTTCTACATCGCCTAAGTTAGCAATCTGGCCTTCCAGCAAAGAGCAACGCTCCTCCCATAGTAAAATTGCTTGCTTTGCTTCTTCTTGCTGACCTGTAAACACAGTCTCGAGCCTAGCGATTTCGGCTTCAAGATCGTCGGATTTTTCTACAGCAGAACAATGTTAGTATTATCAAAAGGAAATATGAGTGAACTGCATAGAAACTCACCCTTCCATGAGGCGATAGCCGTTTCGCATTCTTCTTGCAACTCTGTTGTCTCTTTTCTTGCCATTGAAAGAGCTGCTGCAAGTTCTGTGCCTTCTTGTTCCTTTTCGAAGAGATTTTCTTCGACTTCATCTAGAAGCTCAGCTTTTCCACGTAAATCCGTATTAATTTGCTCTAGAGCTTTGTTTTCTTCTGCAAGAGCTCTATTTCTACCGTCAAAGTCGCTCAGCTGCATTTCCAGATTGGAAATATTGGATCTCAATATATCTAACTCTCTTTCGTTGATGATAGAAGTTTCATTTGCCAACTGCGGCCCTTCACTCTGCGTCAATTCTTGGATTCTTGTGGTAGACGCTTCTCTCTCGGCTTCTAATTCCCGCACCTGGTTCTGAGATATCTCAAACTCATTCTCGAGTTCCGTGTATTTTTGTTCGGCTGTAGAGAGCTGAAGTTTGAAGTTCTCGAGTGTCGACTCATCCAACCCCATGTTCTCGTTAAGAGCATCAAGTTCGTCCTCCGAATTTTGCAAAGCTACTCGAAGATCTTCGCACTCGTCCTTAGTATTCACTCTGTTCTGTTCGAGCTCCTTAATTTTGCCATGAGAGGCAGCCTTTTCATCTTCAAGATCTGCGATACGCTGACGTGCATCAGAAACCTCTGCCCATAATCTTTTCAGTTCAGCTTCTTCTGTGTCTGAAATTTCCTTCAAAGCGTCATATTCATCCTTTGATGTTTGTAACTTCAGTTGGACGTCGTCGAATTGACCCTCCACAGCCTGTGCACATTCCTCTAGATCTTTGATTCTGATTTCTGATGCCATTCTTTCGGAATGAAAGTTGGAAATTTCCTCACGGGCAGCTGATAGATCTGCTTTTAGCTCATTTTCATCGGTACCTTCGCCGCCAACTTGAATCGACCCACTATCTTTCAATTCTTGCGTGTGTTCCAACTGAGATTGAGTTTGTTCGAGTAGTGCTTTTGTTGATTTGAATTCCAGCTCGAGTTCTTGGATTCTAGATTCTGAAGTTTCCTTTTCCATCTCAAGCTCGCCAATGCGTTGCTGAGCGGTTTCTGTCCATGAGTGAAATTCAGTTAAACGATTCTTCATATCTTCAATGGCCGCCAAGTGCTCTTCTTTCTGACTGATGAGAATTTCATTTTCATCTTGAAGAACTTGACGTTCTGTAATCAGTTGAGATACAGTGGCATTCTGTTCATCAAATTCAGAACCAGATAGCTCCGATTCGCGTTTTGCATTATTCAGTTCCTCGGTCAACAATTCAACTTCATTTTCTTTCTCCCTAAGAGAACTTTGTGACTTGCTCCGGTCATCAAGAAGCTGTTGACGCTCTGAAGTAAATTTGCTCTCAGCAACAGCCAATTTCTCCGTGACCACCTGGATTTCTTGTTGGCGCTCAATCAACTGTGCGCTCAAACCATCCAGTTCCTTACTAGTTTCAGCTGCCTTCTTTTCTTCAGAAGTTTGAAGGTCAATGAGTGTTGCCTCAAGTTCGACCATCTGGTTACGAGCTCTGTCTCTTTCTCTTGAGATATCTTCGATGTCCTTCTGTAACTTGGCTGTTTCGGGATGCGATGTATCTTGCTTCTCAAGTTCAGATTGAAGGTTACTATTGGATCTTTGTAAATCTTGAACCTGTACCTTCAAAGAGTTATGGCGCTTAACCGCTGTTGACATCCAATCCTGTGCCGACTTGTTAGCCGCAGACAATTTATTTATCTCGCCCTGAAGTTTGATTTTTTCGTCGTTGCTCTCTTTTTGTCCTTGAGATTGAGTTTGGGACAATTTCAATTTGGATTCTGCCTCGTTTATGCGTGTCTCCAGCGCTGAAATAATTTGATCCTTCGATACTAGACTTTGTTCGAGACCAGCTACGGACGCTGCATACTGCTTGCTATCGGTTGCCATTTCGTGTTTCATCTCTTCTATTTGAGTTGATAATTTGGCAATATTGTCATTGGCTTTTATGTTGACGGTATTTTGGTATTCTTTTATTTCAGCAAGTGCCAATTTCTTTTCCAATGATTCTATATTAGATCTCAAATGCTCACGGTCTGATTTTACGTCTGCTACTTGTCGCTCAGATGCGGATAGTGATAGATTTACACTCGCTAGGTCAATTGCAGCTCGAGAGGCGTCGTTGCTCGATGCTCGTGCCGTCTTCAACTCTTCTTCAAGGGCGATATTTCGCTTACTCAAGTCATCATGTCTCTTTACTGCCTCCTTCATCCAGTCATTTGCTGCTCGCATGTTGTTCTTTAACTTGGCATTTTCATCCTTCATCATCTGGGATGCGAACATTGGCATGGAACCTTCACTAGTGGTATCTCCATTGGTTTGGCTAGATGGTCCAATTTGTGACGAGACTCTATTAAATTCGCCTTCTAGAGTGGTGTAGGCAGAGGTGAGCCCTGCAACTTCTTCTTGCATAACTTTCTTGTCTTCAATCAAAGTGCTGACTTCTCCACATGCTTGCTCTAGATCTTTGTGCAGTTGCGACGCAGCAGTGTCCTTCTGGCTTATGATTTCCTTGAAATCATTTTCTTGTGAAGATAACTTGGATGAGAGAGAACGATTCTGAATTTCAAGTTCGGATATTTTGGAAGTGCATTCATTCATCAGGTCATCTAATTGTGATGGGTTTGACTCTAGTCTCTTCTTTAGAGTTTTTGCCTCGGTAGATTGAACTAACAATGACTCCTCTGCCTCAGCAAGTTTGGAGTGCAGTGCATCGATTTCCATGGTTTGTTGTGATACGAGCTTCTTCATAGCCTTGGCATCTCTGTTGCGTGTTTCGTCCACCTGCCCGACATCTTCCATTTCTGAGTCGCTATCGTTCCCATTCGATATGGTGAGTTCTTGAACCGTTCTTTTTCGAACTAAATTCACTGCATCTTTGTACCATTGCATAAAATGAGAACGCTCGACCAAACAACACGCCCAGGGTCCGACACCTTTATTGTCGTCATCGTTATTTACCATGAACGTTTTTAAACTCTCCAAAAGCTGAGTATACTTTCCTATACCCAAACCTACATTAATTAAATTCATGATACTTGAAATAGACCATCCTCCCATCTCATCGTTGGCCTTCATGTTGTCCATGCATAAACCAAGTAGCATCGCTGAAAGGGCCTGAGTAGTTGGAGGGACGTTATTTTTATATTTGTGCTGGAGTAACACGCCCAACGAGATACTACTGGCACTCGAGAGCAATTCGGAGATAACCTTTGGTGTAGATGGTACCCATTCAATGACGAGCCTCAAAAGAGCAGCAACTACATCGCTCGACTCGGACAAGATCTCCAAATCATTGGAGCAAAACTCAATATATGATATAACACATTCCATCAAAGATGGCGGCGGCGTATCCATCTCTGCTGAAACGCTTCCACTTTCCGACTCTGAAGTGACAGGTGACGGTGGTGGAGGGGGCATCGGCACACGAAGTATCATCTCCCTAGTTGTCTCTCCCGCACCATTGGTAAAAAAGATACCCAGTGCCCCCGCTGCGCCGATGATCATCCTTGAAATCCTCGTTTTATCCTCGACCTTCAATTCCTTCCTGATGTCAGCACTTAACAACACGTGCAAATTTTCGCCGAGAGTGTTTACTAGCTTTTGAACGACAGGCACACCCAAAGGCATGGCCATTGCGTCATCATCCTCCGGTGGCGGCGGAGCAAGCGTGTGCATCATCATCATGCTAGCCTCCTTGGCACTCAACAAACACCTCAATACTCCCAAACAATGCATGCTGATTTTGTTCGCTCCGCCATCGAGTTCAGATCCGCGGTTTGCACCATCCCCCGTACAAATGAGGTACATGACTCGATCTAATACACCGGCATTGAGATAAATACCCCTTCTGGAAAGAATAAGTTGCTGAGATTCCTCTCCTGATCCCAAGGCAAGGACAGATATGACGTCTAATGCCCGCATTTGAACATGCAACGTCGGAACGGCGCTAACGTATACATGGCGTGGTGAATCTGGTGGAGGGAGTGTATATAGCGCCATATCAATTAAGAACCGTGACAGATCATTATGTGCCAGTACAGTCTTTTGCCGTGCTTGCATTTTGACACTGCCAACTTCTCCACTTTCATCCCCAACAATCAAAACCCTCAAAAATTCCAAAGCGAGCATTGTCACTTCTCCCTCCTCCTCAGTCAGAAATGGTACCTTTGCCTTTTTCTTCTTCTCGTTACCTCCGTCATCATTTCCACCCTTGGACGAATTCAAAATATCATCCAAATCATCACCGTCCCCATGCAACTCCTGCTCTGGACTAGCAAAATTCTTACCCATCCTCAAATCCAAAAACCTGATCAGATTCCTAACCAACATCCCATTTCCCAAAAAAACATCACTTCCCATCTCATCCTGCCTCGTCATCTCAATACAAAGCTTCAAACAATCCCCCCTCACGGCATAACCGACACCATCATCCATGGCAATATCAAACACTTTTTCATAAGCTTCACCAAAAATCATCAGCCTCGCACTCCCAGCATTCGTCTCCGCCATGATACGGCATAGTAAAAGAGCTTCATTTCGGACTGATTCTTCTTCAATGGGTGCGGGGTTGAGAAGGTCGATGATCCGGTGGAGACCATCGGGCGCGGAGAGGATTAGGGAGTGGATTAGCGTTGGGTTGGTGGAGGTTAGTTTAGAGAGTGATTGTATGGCGGATATTTTGGCGTAGAGTGTGGTTGTTCTAGAGCTACTAGCATTACCATTTCCATTCTGTGCAGAGTTGTTTGTGGATGTGGAGTGTGAGAGGAGGTCAAGGATTGCATGAGTGAGTTTTCCGTTGGCGAGAAATTTCTTGAGCTGGGCATTGGATTGAAACTTCCATTGTTCCCTTGACCGCGCTGCGATGGTAGCATTGACATTGGCATTGCCGGGGATGGCGTTAGCGTTAGAATCCATAAAAGAAAGAACAGCGGAAAGAAATTCACAAGCTGTAGCATCACCGCCATCAATGACATTGGGAATGCTAGACAGGGTACTTTCTGAAAAGAGGGAACAAAGCGCAGTCATGAACTCTTCACTTTCTGCCAATACTCTCAACACTTGGAGAACTTCCTTTCTGCGTCCATCTACATCTACCGATACCGATGATGACTCAGTTTCATTTTGATTATTATTCGATTGGAGAGATAGCGATTGGGTGATGGTGGAGAGCGAGGAGATGGCATCTGATGGAGAAGACGCGCTGACCAAGCGATCGATTTGTTGAAGTATCTCCACCTCTGACATTTTCAAGACAATCGATCCGGCTGTACCAAGGTGTTACTCTGTTCAAAGTTTGCGTCTCTGTTGGTGATAATGAATGCTGTTTGTGCAGAGACTGCCGTGCTTTTTAAACTCTAAACTGCACTGTTGTTTACTCGTTGCTGGTGGCAGCTTTATTATTTGTCGTTCGGGAGCAATAAATGCCAGAGTTTTACGAACGGGCCTTTAGGGTTAATAATTTGAGGTTGATTTGACCTCCCCCCCTCCACCCCACATTTATTTGAAAAACCAAAGATCCCAACACGTCGCAGATCAAAAACATCACCCTCAAGTTCAACGTCCTTCTTGAAGCAGACACTCAATCATGCTAAAACAATATGTTTGACAGCTGGGATTCCGTCACACTTCAGCGTGGTGGTGTGGAACACCCCTTCTGTATCTGTCCAAATGCGAAATGCCATCACCACCACATCTCACAGCCAGCCAGCCATCAGGCATCGCATCAGGCATCATCCATCAGTGCAATTGCATTTTTCATTCTACAACATTCAAGTGTTGAAAATCACCCCCCCCAAAACTCGAACTGATAGACTCAGTAAGCACAATAAGAATGGAGGAAACTCAAAACATATATTCTAGTTGCGGTCCTGGCAGCGAGGAGGGTATCCCACTCATACCCCGTGCTGATGCCGTGGGCGCCGTCAGTAATTCCGGCACCAATGTCAATAGTAATGAAGGCTACCGGTACACCGTTACTTCTGCTCTCAGCGAGGGGATATATGGCACTGATCAAACTTTACTCCTTCATCCTCCAGTACCGCAAGAAATAACATGTTCAGAAGCGATGGTTTCTCATGATTTCAAAGACTCTGAAGAAAGTCCATTGATATATAAATATGGTACACCCAGTACACTGATAAAAATCAGTGCGCTCTTTTTTGCATTGTGTTCTGTAATGTTGTGTCAAGGACTATGGAGACACTCTTCATCGCCTCCTTCATATAAACCGTCTGAACTCTTTTACCTAGTTTTTCCAAAGGCAAAACCGACGAGCTTGATCCGATCGTACCAATACATGGAAGACAGTATTTTGAACCATCCATCTTCCAAGGCAAGAGTTGAGATAGATTTACCAATGGTGGGCTCAAGCAACTCTAAGAAATCTAAACTCGTCATTGCAGGTAAATTCACAGTGGCGGATACATTCTGCAATATTGCCGAATTAGATTTGACGAAGACAGAGTGGGATGAAAAGCAACGTATCCAACTAAGTCTTTACAATTCATACAGCGGAGGAGAAGTATACTGTCTTCTCGTTAACCATACCTTTGAAGAATGGAAAGCTCCTGGATTAACGTTAAATGCTAATTCGGGTTCCGGTAAGGGTAAGGACGAATCAAAAGCAGGGGGTGAACTTCTCGTAGTGGGCGCATTTGACACTACCGATCGGAATAGTCAGACTACTTATTGCAGCGTGGGGGAATATGATGGAACTGCATTTTCGAAGGTGGGCGAAGGGTTGTGTAACTCTGCCTTATCGAAAGGTATGAAAATCACAGCTGCGGCTTTAGCAGGGCCGCACGACGTTTATGTTGCTGGATCATTTACGACACAGGTTTGGAATGGAGAACGACACAAGTTTGTGAATATATACAACATTGCACACTACAATTCGCTTCAAAAAATATGGAGTCCGCTTCCTATTGGACAAATCACCTGTTCTTGGTGCAGAGTGACAGTGTTGGCTCTGGCGTATGATTCAAAAAGGAGGCAGATACATGTTGCTGGGAAGTTTGATTCGATTGATGGGCACAATATCCCAGCTGGGCTGGCAATCTTTGACGAGGACACCAATCGCCTAGTAGCCCATCCTGCTGGGGGGCTGACAATGCTGAACAAAACTCAGGATGGAGTCGGGACAGCCTTGCAGTTGGATGAAGAAGCGGGAGTTTTGTACGTAATGGGATCTTTCGAAAGAGTGGGAAGGGACCTAATTTGCCAAGGACTGGGAGCTTTTGATATGAAAAGTGAGAAATGGACATGCCTTAATGACGATGCTCGGCACAGTGTGCTACCGAGTGGTGGAGGAAATATGTTGTTAACACCTTATGGATTGATGGTGGCAGGCAGAGTGATGACGGGCTCGGTGGAAGGTAAAACAGTGACTGGCACGACTTGGCCTGACAGAATGAGGCCATATACCATTGCGGTTTATACCATTGCGCCTATGAATTCCACCGAAAAATATGGTGATAGTATTAAGAAGTTTGACGACAAATCTTATACCAAATCTTATTCCAAACAAACGAAGAAAGTATTGCAGTCGGAAACGTCTGGATACGTATATGAGTGGAGCTGGCTACCTGGTTTTACAGGCCATACAGACCCTATACATGCACTTGCGAATGGATTTGGGGAACACGATGGGACTGTATTCATTGGTGGTGACAGTTTTGTGGCAGCATGGCGGTATGAAGAGAGGACTGAAACTGTTAAAAAAATTAGCAGCTCTCATGATAGTTCGAGCTCAAGCAGTGGCACAATCACAAGAACTATCGATGTGCCAATTACAATCGATCTTTCCAATAATCTTGTTCGGGGGGCCGTCATGGCAATTTCGCAGTTAGAACCCGACAACACTGAAAAGGGTGAGGATAAGCTTGCCGTCGGATACACCATCAGTGTCTATCTCATCGCTGTTGGTGCACTTCTTGGTATGTTTATCGCTCTTCTGTGTAATAAATCCATCAATCAAACGTTGTTGGCTTTCCTGTACCAAAAAGATTCGCACATGGATGGAATTTCGCTCGATACACTTACGTATGGTGCCATGAAAGATACAAGTATGAATGATGCTTATTTAAAAGCAATGAAAACCAGATGTGTTCAGGATCCACATCTATTACAAATTATTGATCCTCAAGAAATCATTCTTCATCGAATAATTGGCGAGGGGACATTTGGAAGGGTTTGGAGCGCCCGGCTGAATAGTGCAAGTGTCGCAGTAAAGGAATTCGTCTTTGCTCAGGCTGCCATAGCTGGAAGATCTGCCCAACGAGGTGAAATTGTTGAAGAGATCATTGGGGAGGCTGGTATGATGGCAATTTTACGACATCCAAACGTTCTGCAATTATTTGGCTGTTCTTTGACGGCGCAAGCAATTTGGATTGTTAGCGAGTTATGTTCCCTAGGCAGCTTACGACACTTGCTAGATGACACACAACGAAAGTTGCCCATGGACGTCCGGTTAAAAATTGCTCTACAAGTTGCAGAGGGCATGTCTTACTTGCACAATCAAGAACCGAACATCATTCATAGAGATTTGAAGAGCCACAATATTATGGTTCACGAGACTTTCACAGAGAAAACTGACGGACAGTGGACAATTAAATCATCGGAATTGCAGCGGAAGGAAAGTGACGCATCAAATCATAATCTACCACATGGGTACGAGAACAGCGATAGGTCGCAGAAAATGGATTCTGAGGCAACTATAGTTGCAAAGATTGGTGACTGGGGTTCCGCAAGAGCTGCACTATCTGGATCTCGTAAAACAATGACGCATGGAGTTGGAACAGCATCCTGGCTGGCCCCAGAGGTAATCAAACATGCTCGGTGTTCACAACAAAGTGACGTCTACAGTTATGGCATAATTCTATGGGAACTTGCGACCAGAGAAGAAGTTTACGAAGATCTAGAAGGCACACAAATCATTGCGCAGGTTGCAAACGACAATCTCCGGCCTCCAGTACCTGAAGGCAATCCATTGGCAGATCTAATGACCAAGTGTTGGTGCGAACGCCCTGAAGATCGTTTATCTTTCAAGCAAATCGTGAAAGAGTTGAACAAAATTCTTTCCGACTTAGAAGAACAAAAGACTTCTGTCGCAAGCAGTCAAAGAAGCAATTTCAGCTATAACAGCTATCAAAATCAACATAATGAGTCAGCCGAAGATGTAGATGCTTAAGACACATCATTCCTTCTCACTGCCGCATTCACATGTTGTAAATGCGCCCACAGGGTGCACTAAATGTAGATAAAGTTCCTTTTTATGGAATTCGGTTCGCAATGATAACCTTCTATAACATTCTACAAAGAAGTAGGCACCGGAAAACAAAAAAAGACTACCATGTATGGGTGGGTGCGCGGATTACTACCCGGGGATCTAACACATTAGATTGAAGATACATCCAAATTATCCTCCAGATCACTGTTCAGCATTTAAAGTGTATACAGTACAGAGGATGGCAGTTATTTGATAAATGTGTATTATTTCTCAGATTCGTCCATTCTTCGATTAGCACCTGCAGGAATATTCATATTAACTTCACTTTCATTTTCCCATTGTGATCGTGTCTGAGAATGATATCTTTCCAACAACATGTACTAATGAAAGAAAGGTATGAGTTTTCGACCGACGTACACGTACGAGTAGTGGTATTAAAAATTGCTAGTGAACAAAGACCAACTTACCTGCCGTTGCAATAATTGTTCTTTTCTGGTTTCTTCGTCTCCATGGTGACTGGTTTGCGTTTTCCCAAGGAAAGATAAAGAGGGTAAAGATTGACCGATGCTTCCCGGTACTAACAAACTTGTCCCAGGGTCCAAGGTTGATCTATCCAATAGACCATTGAGCTCGGCGGACAAACCAAGGTCGTCATATCGAAGAACACTAGCGAGGACAGACAAGTTGGACTTACTCGTTGTCCTTGGTGGTGTTGGTTCTTTGAAATGAACCTTGAGGTCGTTTTTCACGCGCTTGATATGATTCGGTTCAATTCCGTCTTCGTGTAATTCTGGATGTTCCGTTGCTTCAACTCTAACGTAGTGCTCATTAATTTGTCCCATACCAATGTTCTCTTTCGCCTCCTCTGCTTTCTGCTCAAGCTGCACCAATGTATCAAGTTGCCGTGCAGCTGCAGCTATGTGATGTTGTCTTTCGTGCGCCAAAGCTATTTCTTGCTCGCTTCGATAGTTTTCCATTCTATCTACAAGATCCTGGCCCGATGACGAACATTTCCAGTCAGGGTGGATGGTCTTAAAATTGAAAAAACTCTTCTCCATTTTGCCCATCTTTGCCTTCGGACGTTTTGCCGATTTTAACTGTGCATATAGTGCAGATCTATTTGCGTCTAAAGCACTGACAGATGAAGGGGTACTTTGAAGTCCCTGGGGTTCGTCCTGTTTCCCTTCCCAATTTTCATCACCGAACAAATCAAAATCGAAGGTCGCAAAGCCACAGTGATCACCCGTGCCTGAAACTTCCGTCTTTGTCTTTTGGACAAATGCACAAATGTCCATTGCACGAGAAGGTAAAGATCTACACAGAATTATCGGCGCCACTATTATCGATATAACTTCGGTGATGAAAAGATTCACCTTGTCCATGAACATTAGTGAGAAAAAACCTTTGATTTTTTCATCCCAGCCTCTCTTCTTCCAAAATTCTGGATAGTAGTGGGTGTGATTTGAGACCTTTACCAATGCTGCATCCATTTCAGAGAACAGATCATGATGATACCGTGGAATGACCGAGTCGTCTGGCAGCATACCTTTTCCAGTAGAATATGCTACCCCCAACATACCTACGTACCACAGTAAGTTCCAATTGCCAACTTTGACATGTAAGAGGATTGCATCGTTCATAGCAGCTAGAGCCAAACAGACGGCACCGAGAGAACCCGATAAAAATACTAAAATGCGACCTATTGCGTTCATGAAAGCGTTTGGAGCAAATAATTTCAAATATTTATCTGCTACCTCATACGACGGTGCAAGTCTTCGTTCAAAAACATGAGGAAGTTCGTTGAATTCCCGAAATGTCCACCTGAGTAGGAAAAGAAGGAATGAGTTCGGGATTCGCATAGACCATTTGACTTGAATGAAAATGAGCGACTTACTTTGCAACATTTGACCATTCTTTCGGTCCCAAAGGTTGTTTAGGTGTGTCAGCAGTTCGAAAATTGTATAAATTTTGCATGAAAAAGTGCAGCGTCATGAAGACAAGTAGAAATGGCATAAACACCACGTGTGCGATACCACAGAACATAAAGCGGCGCTGAAGCGCGATTGAATCCATGCAGAAGGCTGGTCGAATTTGGTACTTGTGATTGAACATAAAACTCAACACACAAAAGTATACGCTCCATTCAATGCTCTTGGAATAAAATTTCCTCTTTGACCTGCCTCCGCTCTTCCATGGCAACTGGATTGTCAAATCCAGTATATCCTCATTGAAAAAGGCAATCATGAAATTTTCCCTCCTCATAATCCTTTGCGCCACGACCAATTCGTCCTTGATATCCTGCCCATGGATTGCTATTTTATATTCACCCGATTGTTGCAGTTCCAATATCTTTGCAACAATTTCATGCCAATCCACTGCGCCACCTTCCAATTTACGGGCACTTATGCCAAGCTTGTCTTCAAATATGAATTTTGCAGTAAGCGCATCTTTCACACTAGAGACAAATGTTGTGATGGCAAAGACTCCGTATGCAGAAAAGAGCAGAATGTACACTATCAACATGAAATTCCGAAAGGCGCCAGCTTGAAAGGGCTGAAATCGTGTCGATGTGTCAATACTTTATGCGTTTCCTATAAAAAATAATGCGAAAACAACATCAATGTCTCACCTTTTCCTTAATGTATAGACTGAAGAAATCCTTGCAGCTCTCTTCATCTGTGCACGACCGCAATTCCTGCCAGTCCACATAAGCCAGCAAAAAAACAGATAACCACAATGTAAAAAACAAGGAAACAAGTTCCACAATCCCCTTCCCCACAATCGGCACGATCCCTCGATGGTAATAGTAATTGTAGAGAGATGTAAAGAACAAATCAAGATTTGCAACTGTTCCAATCTCCTTTTTGACGCGAAATCTTTCCAGCAGTACAAATTTCCTATCGTTTTGATTTTGATTCATGGACGACGAGTCGGTTCCACTGCCCATGCCCATACTCGTGCCCATGCTGATGCCAAGTTCGGCATCCATTCCATAATTGTTTGGCAGCAAAGGTGCCGAAGATGCCGAATTATGATTTGCATCGGAATCTAATTCCGCCCGAAAGGGATCATATTCCCCAAACACTGAATCTCGAAGTCCAAAATCTGCACAAGCCCCGTCAGTACCCATGGGTGCCCCATGCTGATTCCTTTGATTTCTGGATAATTTTGCATAAGGACCCATATAAGCCCCCCCGTCATGATCACTACTACTGTAGGATGGATTCCGGGCTTTATAATAGTGCTGAGCAGATTTTGCAGCGTCTTTTGCGGCCGAAGCGAATTTGTTGGCGGTCTCGGTGACGGCTTGTTTTATTTTCTGGGGTTCGATATTGATATTGATTCCAAGGTTGGTGTTGTGTATTTCATTGTGATGCTGTTGGATTTCTCGAGATTGTTGATGGCTCAGTTCTGAAGACACAATAAGTTGGTCAGGAAAGGTTTGGGAAAAAATGCCCCACTGTAGTACATGGCATACATTTCATTTGTGGCACATCGCATCATGTTGAACGTTGTGAACGAAGTACTTGCTACTTGCGAACTTACCATCCCATAGAGAGTCGTTTTCACTGTTATCATGATTAGCTGTGTGATGATCATAATAATTCGACATTACTTTGATTCTATGTTTGCATGAGTAACACTGGTATCTTTGAAAGGGAAGCTTAAAGGTGGCGTGGAGATTGAAGATAGCCGTTTGATTTGTTATGAAGTTGTCAGCGTGTGTCTTTCTTCTTTCAAGTTTGAAGTTTCTATCCTGTAATGTGAGACGTCGTTTTCTCGTTGCGTGGTACAGTATGTAGAATAGAAAGTACATACTGTACGCAGTAGAAACCCCCCTCAGAATTTTTGATTTTAGCTCTAATAACAAGTCCCGCGAAAGAGGCATCGTAGCAAAATTGCGCGATATAATAATCAATCATGTAGTAGGTAGGTAGGTAGGTAGGTATTGTGAGTTGCTCCGCGGGATTAAATTATTTTCAATCATGAGCTTGCCCACCCAACCTGCGCATGTATGATGCAGTTAGTACCCGTACAAACAAGCACCCCTCCCTGTGCTAGAGGTGTTATATTTTTGGACCCCATTCGCAAAACGCCACATTAGATAATGCCAGCACCCTTTTCAGAAGCGTCTCTTGCTCTCATACAACACCCCTAGAGTTCCATCCACCAAATACTCATAGGGTCGTCCCTGACAATAAATGGCGATCTACAAAATACACACAAACAACAAGCATATCAATACCATGGCATCACCTAACGACCCTAACACACCTTCAACACCTACAATCACCCAACCACCGGCCACCCCGTCCCCCTATACACCAACTAATGAAGTGGTGGTGACGTTGGTGATAAGGC
>Ga0115005_10001510_pt1 | contig 18464 bp, 9 predicted proteins | sample ArcOceMetagenome_FD_87163 | JGI IMG/M metagenome (GOLD analysis project Ga0115005, IMG submission 87163) | Marine eukaryotic phytoplankton communities from Arctic Ocean - Arctic Ocean - Greenland ARC118M Metagenome | ecosystem: Environmental > Aquatic > Marine > Oceanic | place: Arctic Ocean... | reverse complement strand
GGGGAGGGGGGGGAGTTCGGATCCTATTGGGGTTGAGGGGGGGGGGAATGTATACCAATATTGTGTCTCGTCTCCGTGTGGAAGAATAGATTCTAGCGGGACTCAACCCACCGAAACTCTTGTCGCGCAATTTGGAGATATCGAACGATATGTGGACCAACTAAAAGCAATTCGTGATGCTAACGACACTCGTCTTAGCGAACATGAGCATATTAGAGCGAGAATTAATGATTATCTAAACACTCTAGATCCGGTAAATGGTGTTTCTCCTGTTACCCATGCTGTTTATCAGCGAATGCATACCCTGACCATACCAAGAGACATGGCGGTTATTAAGACAAGAATGGATATGCAGATACGTGGAAGATTGCGTGCAGCGATTGCCGCTGGAGACGAAATCAGTGACGCTGCATTAATTCAAATTAGATGGGACGTATCGGTAGAGGCATCCGTTCAGAGAATGCTGCAAGCTAGAGATGAAGCAATAGCAGCACGCAACGCAGCTGGCCAGAGTTTAGACGGTTTAAATGCGATCACAGAACAAAGAATTCTGACCGCAGTCGCACTTCAAATAAATGATCTTCACGTTGCCAATGATCATACTGATATCCGTGGGCGGTCTCAGACAAGACAACGTAATCCTATAGCTGATGCTACTGATACCGAGGTGGATGAAGCAGTTGAAAGCGGAGCTGCGCGTTATGCTGACCCTCCGTCAACTCAAAGGCCTTCAATTGTTTCACGCGGTCTACGAGTAGCAGGCCCTCTGCTTGCGGCACTTGGGGTGATTCCTGGTGCAATAGCAGAAGCAAATGAAAGCGAGAGGTTTGCCCTCAGACGAGGAAGAGGTAGGTTGAATGCCTCTGTTGTTGGAGCGATTACCTTCGGATCTACTCTTTTTGCTGGTGTAGGAGATGAAGTATTAGCAGTAGGGGAAACTGCTGCTGCAGGCTTCCCTTTCGCACAAGCTGAGTCTGGTGAGAGTCATGGATCAGGTGTTCTTCAACATGCTACTGGACGCTTAGTTAGAGGGTTAATGAGCTTACTATATGACTCTGGTCTATAAGAATATTTATGTTGGATAAGCGTAGCGGCGTAGCGTCATCAGACAGAAACAAGTGATACCGCGTACGCTGGAACCAGCGTAGGTTGGATAAGCGAAGCGCAATCCGACATTGACGACATTGATGATACTTACGAATAAACGTTTTTATCAATGTTGTAACAATAAAAAATAAATTTTTCCGAAAAATCTGTGAAACAAAATTTACACGGACGCGGTGGAATGCGCTTCGCTTTTCCACCCTACAACAAGGAGTTGTTATATCGAATTGAGGGCGGTTGTTATTTTTTTACGGTGAATTTACTGGAAAGGAAAAATACTTTATTGGTGGACCATATTGAATTGTTGAGAGCAATATAAGGTCAAAACACTTTATATAAATGATTTGAAAAGTGTGGCAACCCCAATTTAAATTTAAAAACAGACAACTTAGAAAAATGATCTGAAAACCTGATGCTTTTTAAATCGCGACGGATAAAATAAAACAGAAGATAAGGAAATAAAATGAAGCTGAATATTGCTGAAATTAAGATAAATGATATTTCTTTCCATGTCGCAATGCTGCATCAGGTACTTGCTGTTTTAGGCTTTCCAGTATTGGAAAAGGAGAAAAAGGCCAGAAAGGCAGGCGTTAGTACGCGCTCACAATTAAAAAGTTTGGCAGCGCAATTTGGTTTTACTTTACCTGCAAGTAATAGCCTCCTTGTTGACGCTACCACGGGCAGTGCTTTAGAAATTAGTTTAAAGCAGGCCGGTATGTTAGCTAGTGACAAGACTTTTGAGGTGAGCGGTGCAGTGCTTGATGGTGAAGATATGCCGATTAAAAAGCAATCACTATTAGCTTTTGATTTAGATTTATCGGCTGTTGGTATTTACCAAACGGTGAGCACGTTAACAGCACTGGTGGCCAATGGTGGTTTTGAGTTTCTAGGGGAAGCGCAAACCGATACAAAAGGCCGGTACGGCATACAGTTTTATACGTGGCTTTATCAGCGTGCTGAGCGCAATAAAGCGGATATTGTGGTGTATGCCATCGATGGCAATAAAATTGTGGGGCGTTCAACATTAGTGCGCGCACAATATTACGAAAAAAGCGTAGTACGTGACCTTGATATCACTATCCAAAAGCAAGAAACCGTCAGTGAGTACAAGCGCTATCTATCGGTAGTCCAAAGCTTTTTAAAAGAGAGTGACTCAAGCTTAGCTGTGATTGCGCAATCACCTGAGCAGATTGCATTTACCGCTAGTGAATTAGAGATTGATGCGCAACATATGCAGTTATTCGTCGAGACAGCTCAGTTTGCGACGGCTAATGCGGCGCTGATTGATCAAAAGCATTCACATGCGCTTTTTTATGGTCTAGCGCGGCAGGGAGTTACTATCAATTGGCAGGCTTTATTCATTGTCCATGCAGATCAATTACAGACACTGATTAAAACAGCGGTACAGAATAAGCAGATTGATGCACCTAGTAATCAGGTATTAAAGGACTTTTTAGCCGGGGTAAGTAATGGCGCGGTGGATGCAATAGTGACAGATGGCGACCCGAGTAATCCTGCTTCTCTTGGTGCTGTGCTGAAATATGTGCCATTTAATCAAAAACAAAAAAAAGCTTTTGCGCAGGCGCTGCATAGTTTCAAGGGGGACGATGCTTCATTGTTTTGGGGTGAGCATTTATTACAGCAGCCGGAGTTTACAAATAAACCTAAAGAAGTAGAGAAGCTTTTATTTACCCATCAATTGTCTGTTATGTCTGCGCATAATGGATCACTGATTAAAGTCTTGCAGGCTGCGCCGCACATTAAGGCTGTAGATGATTTGGTTAAGCTCACGGATAAGCAATGGGATAGCTTAATTGAGAAATCAGAGGTACCGGAGTCTATTCTTGGAAAGACAAAGAAGCAGCGTCAAACCAACTATGCAAAAGCGGTGAAGGCTAATCTTGATCAGGCTTTTCCTAGTTTACGTGCAGCTCAGTTAGTGCGCGATGGTGAGGTGAAGGTGGAGGGGGCTAATACGGCAAAGCAAATCGAGACTTTTTTAACCACGAATAAAGCCTTTAATTTAAATACATCCAAAATTCATGATTTTGATGAGGCGATTAAAGCCGTGGCGAAGGAGGATTTTACGCTGGTGCGCAGTGAGCTGATGACCTTACAGCGTTTAAACCAAGTGAGTGTGGTGCCAGAACATATCAATGTACTAAAAAGCAATCAGTTACTCTCCAGTTATGCTATTCAGAATATCCCTAAAAAAGTATTTATAAAACAGTATTCAGCATTACTGGGTGGAGAAGAACATGCGACGATGATACACCAGATGGCTGCTAGAAATACGCAGGCCGCTGAGATCCACCTGATGCAATTATCAGACTATGCATCTGCCCATACCCCGAATTCGATTATACCTAGTAAGGTAAAACCGGAGATTAATCGTTTAATAGAAGAGCGTACTAATGGCGCTGAGACGAATGAGGTGAACTATAGCCGCCTATTTGGCAGCCCAGATATTTGCGAATGTGAGCAATGTCAGTCGATTTATGGTCCTGCGGCTTATTACGTCGATATTTTACGGTTTTTGTCGGTGTCAGGCTCAAAGTTACCTAATACATCAGCACTGGATATTTTATTAAAACGAAGACCAGATCTAGTTCATTTACCGCTTAACTGCGAAAACACGCACACGCTCATTCCATATGTAGATTTAGCCAATGAAGTCATGGAGGCCAATGCTGTTTTATCGCGAGAGGAGCTCAACGATTATCAAGGCTTTGATACGGGCTCTGCGACAGCTGAAGAGCTGCGTGCCAAGCCGCAGCATGTAAGGGAGAGTGCTTACCGTTTACTGAGTGATGAAGAGGAAGGGCACAGGGCTATTTACCCATCTACGCTTCCTTACCATCAGCCACTCGACGCACTCCGTGCCTATTATGAGCAGTTAGGCTTAAGTCGTCGTGCTGTGTTGAGCGCGGTAAATGCTAATGCTAGCGAAACGGCTCAGTATGCAATAACAGCGGAATCAATAGGCTTAAGTGAGGCTGAGTATCAAATTCTGACTGCTAGGAGTTTTAATAATGTTAGAGATACAAGCACAGTGTATGGTTTTTATGGGGCAGGCACTGCTAGCCAGTTAAAGCAGCTAAGCACAGATATTCCTGAGCTTTTACGTCGCATGGATTTGCAGTATACGGACTTAATCGCACTGGTAAAAACCCATTTTTTAAATCCACACCGACCATTGCTTGGCGTTTTTCAGCGCTTGATTTCAGAAGTTGAAACGCAAACGACTTTAATGCGTGATTGGTTAGATATAGCAGAATTAATCGGAGATGATGATATTTATCGTATGGAAGGGGGAGAAGCAGGCCTCATTGATTCGACCCTGACTAATACTATTAGTCGCGATGATGCACAAACATTAATTGCCAACTTTAATGGCAACTATAGAGATCAAAATATCGTCGAGCAGGTCACTATATGGGCCCGCAGTCATCTAGCGGATTTTAATTCAATTGTGACACTCTATGCGCCCGATGCTTCCTGCAACCTAGCGAATACTCGCCTTAGCACGATGAATCAACTCTATGTGGAAAGTGGCACGCCATCTGTTTCTGGTACAGCGACATTTTGGAAAAAGCTTCACCGCTTTATTCGCTTACAGCGTCAACTGGGGTTAACGGTTGTTGAAACAGATACCCTATTAACGGCACTAGGCGAGTCAAATATTACGCATCGAACGCTTGCCAAAGTAGATGCAGCTATGCAGTTGGTGCGTTTGATAGGCATGCCGATTATCGAACTGGCGGTTAGCTGGGGTGATATACAAACCAGTGGAACGGATAGCTTGTATGAAAGGCTCTTTTTAAATAAAGCCGCCTTGCCCATTGATCCAGATTTTGCGGCCAATGCTTCGGGGGAGTACCTTAAAACAGCAATCGTTATTGCTGAAAAAGCGTCGTTAATACAGGGCGCTTATGGCATAACTGAGATGGAGTTTAACGCTATTTTGGCGGCAGAAAATTTTACTGAGCATGCAAATAGTTTGAGTGTGCTGAGTGTTATTTTTCGCTATAGCAGCCTTGCGAAAAGGCTGGAAGTTAGTGTTGCTGATCTGATTAGCTTTATAGAATTAAGCGGGGTATACCCCTTCAGTAAGCTGACTGTCACTGCTGGCGCAACAAGCTATCAAGCGGTTAACCCAGCAAAGACACTTGCGTTTGTTGAGCAGTTCTTTACGGTTAAGGATGCAGGGCTCAGTATTTCTCAATTAGCCTATTTGCTAAAAGGTGCAACGAATGGTGCAAACCCTGCTAGTGGGTTAACAAAAACTAAGGTACTACAGTCCCTCAACACCATTTGTGCAGAAGTGAAGCAATTATCTGCGGCACCGATTGATCAAGACATATTAGCAAGTTTGTTACAAAATACCGCGAATGTTTTAGATCTTAGTCCTCAATTAGTTAATCAGTTAGTGGTCGGTAAAGAAGCTACTATTACGGCGATTTCAGGTGGGTTGATTACTTTTGTGAATGATACTGATGTATTAGATGAAACGCCCTTGCCTGATAGCTTAATCAATGCGTATCAAACGCTACTAACAGGGTTGGACCGCGCAACATTGTGTATTAATACATTAAACCTAGATGCAAATGAAGTAGCCTATTTGGTGGCGAATAGTACTGATTTTGATGGTTTGAATTTTGATGCAATGACATTGCAACAGCTGTTACGGTTAGACGCATATGTTCGTTTACGTGTGTTAACAAGTCACGAAGAACAAACCGTCACGCTTATTGACTTGTTTGCACTTGCCAATACCTCAGACGCGACATTTGCACAAGCCTTGCCATTACTCACTATTTTAACCTGTGTTAGCGAGCATGACTTGCGCTTTATCATCGAATATCATTTTTCATTCACTGATGCTGATATCAAAGTCTTCAATAATGAAATAATACTAACGCAGTTGGTCACCATTACGCAGCTAATCAAACAAACAGGTTTATCAGCCGAAAAGGTGATTGCTTGGGGTAATACAGAAGCTAGCTACGAGCAGCTCAGTGAGCAATCTCAACAGTTGCAACAGGCGGTTAAAGCAAAGTATAGCAACGAAAAATGGCTAACTGTAGCAGGTAAAATTTCAGATCAATTGCGTGAACATCAGCAGCAGGCTTTAGTGGCCTATTTACTGCAAAAACCTGCCATTAAACAAGCGGGTGTGAAGGATGCAGATGGCCTTTTTGAGCACTTATTAATTGATGTGCAGATGACATCCTGTATGGAAACCTCTCGCGTTGTTCAGGCGAGCGCAGCGGTGCAAATGTTTATTACACGTTCATTACTAAATATAGAGCAGCAAGTGTCACCCAGCGATATTGATACGGACCGCTGGCAGTGGATGAAAAATTACCGAGTATGGGAGGCGAATAGAAAAATATTTTTATACCCAGAAAACTGGCTAGAACCAGAGTGGCGAAACAATAAGAGTGAGTTTTTTAAAGAGCTAGAATCCTATCTTACGCAAAATGATATTAGCGATAGAAACGTAGAAGCGGCGCTAAGAGCCTATGTTTATAGCGTTGATGAAGTGGGTAATTTAGAAATATGTGGCCTATATAAAGAAGACCTGAAAGATGAGGCAGTAAATGACGGCGGTGTTTTCATTTATAACCTTTTTAAGAAAGAAAAGTTCAAACTACATGTGTTTGGTAGAACCAATGCCGCGCCCTATCAATATTATTATCGTACATTAAATAAATTTAAAAAGTGGAGCGCTTGGGAAGAAATTTCTGCTGGTATTAAGAGTGTGGAAGATGGTGAAAATAGTGGCGTTCACCTTGTACCAGTGGTATGGAAAAATCGCGTACTATTATTTTGGCCGGAGTTTATTAAAAAGAAAGAGCCGGCTGAAATAGATAAAAAAACATATGCTGCTGGCGACACAATCACTCTGAATGAAGCGACAGAGGTTTGGGAAATTAGACTGGCTTGGAGTGAGTATGTAGATGGCAGTTGGACGTCTAAGCAGGTGACTAAGGAGTGCTTATCGTATCAACATAATACTCGTAAGGGTCTAGCAGAAAAAGATTTTTTGATAGTCAGTGATGCTGAATATAGGGAAGGTAGTTTGGTGTTGCATGTCCAATACAATGACCCCATTATTGTGGAGGATATAGACTCAACATTTAAGCACGAGTGGATTGGTTTTTATCAATTTAACTCTATAGTGTCTAAACCATCGATCGAATTGAGAAATACTTCTTCCACAACATCTCGTGGTGTTTCTCATTATTTTAATTCCTTTTCTAAAAAAGTATCAAGTGGCACTTTTCAAGTGAGAGGCATGGAGTATGTGTCTGCTTTAAAGGGTCCTTTCAATTTATTGCCTAATAGCAACTATAACTGGCAACCAGTTCTGGATGTTTTAGGGGAAGATGATGTTCGCAAACAATTTAGAAAACCATTTTTCTTTAGTGCCAATAATGATACCTATTTTGTTTTTCAAACAAAAATCCCCGCCTTCTTTTTTGTGCCTCCTTTTCTTTTTTTACCTCGAATATCAGCAGGCCATTATGAAATGGAGTTTCATACTTTTCATCATCCTAGGTCAGGTAATTATATTGAGAATTTAAATAAGAGCGGAATTAAAGGCTTAATGGCAAGTGATACTGAGTTAAGTGATGATCAAGGCAGTCATTTTGTTACGCAATATTCTCCTAATTTTGAGCAGGCTTTGGTTACGCCAAATATAAGCCATGTAGAGCCAGATGGTTACCTTGCGGATAGAACTTATTATAAAGAAAACGTCTGTTTTGATGTACTGGGGGCTAATAGCTTATACAACTGGGAGCTGTTTTTTCATGCACCACTCTATATTGCCACACGCTTAATGAAAAATGGCAAGCATGAGGAGGCGATGAAGTGGTTTCATTATATTTTTGACCCCACCAATGATAAACAAGATGAAACGGAAGGTGGTACGGAACTAGCCAGGGTTTGGCAGGTATTACCCTTCAAAAAAGAAGCTAAAACCAGTTTGGAGCAATGGTTTAAAGATACGCTTTCTGGTGGAGTAAGCACTAATCCAATCATTGACGAGTGGCGAGACAACCCCTTTGATCCTCACCTAGTAGCGGGTAATCGCCCATTAGCCTATATGAAACATGTGCTAATGAAATATGTAGAAAATTTAGTGGCCTGGGGGGATGCAAAGTTCAAACAATTTACCCGTGAAAATGTTTATGAAGCATTACAGCTCTATGTGATTGCCGGTCATATTTTAGGGCCTAAGCCTCAGCGTATTCCAAAACGGGGCAATTTAAAAGCAGAAACGTTTGATAGTTTAAAAGACAAATGGGATGCCTTTGGTAATGCCTTAGTTGAGCTGGAGAACCTTTTTCCCTATAGCGGGCCGATTAGCACTAGTGACCCTTCATCAGGTAGTAACATACTCGGGGTTGGCGAGCGCTTCTATTTTTGCATTCCAGCTAATGAAAAGTTAATCAAATATTGGGAGACGGTAGAAGATCGCCTATTTAAAATTAGGCATTGCCAAGATATTAATGGCACAGCGCGCCGCTTAGCCCTCTTTGCCCCGCCAATTGACCCAGCGCTTTTGGTGCAGGCGAATTCGCAAGGGCTTAATCTTGATGACGTGTTGGCTGGCTTAAATGCGCCTGCACCGATATACCGCTTTCCATACTTAATACAGAAAGCCAATGAGTTTTGTAACGATGTTAAATCACTCGGTGCTGCCATATTATCGGCGATAGAAAAGAAAGATGCCGAGGCACTAAGTCAGTTACGATCTTCGCAAGAGATAGCCTTACAGGAAAGTATTACCAATATCCGTGAAAAACAGATAAAAGAGGCTCAAGTTGCCATAGAAGGTTTAGAGAAAAGTCGAGCATCTGCTATTGAGCGGATAACAACTTATACTAAACGGCTAGGTGTTGAAGGTTTTGCCGTGCCTGCTCTCTCTAGGTTATCTGATGACATTTCATTGGAAAGTGCTTTACCTGAAGATACGCTTATTGGTGAAGTTCCTTCTGAAGCTGAAAATCAAGCTGTGTCTAAAGGGGACTCTAATGTAAACATCATTTATCAAGAGAAAAGACAGATAGAGCTTTCGCAGCAAGCTAAAAATTTGACTATAGCTACCAGTAGTGCGGAAATATTGGCGAGTCTGGCGGGTGTTATCCCTACCTTTGGAGCGGATGCGAAGCCTTTCGGGGTAGGAGCTCACTCTCAGTTTGGAGGGCCTCAATTAGGTGCAGCAGCAAGTGCAGTTGCTAGAAGCACTGGCCTTGTAAGCCAAGTTAAAAGCGCAGCCGCCAGCAAATCCGCAACCATTGCCTCCTATATTCGTCGTGAGCAAGACTGGGCTTTGCAAGCCAAGTTGGCAGCAAAAGAAATTATCCAAATCGATAAGCAAATCACCTCTGCGCAAATTCGAGAGCAAAGCGCGCGTAAAGAATTGGATAACCATAAAAAACAAATTGAGAATGCCAAAGAGGTGGAGCAGTTTTTACAAAATAAATTCTCGGGCTATGAACTCTATAATTGGATGCGAGAGCAGTTGTTATTTATACATAAGCAAAGCTATGACTTGTGTTATGAATTAATTAGCCAAGCCGAGCAAGCTTATCAGTATGAACTTGGCGCGACACCTAACTTTCTGCAAGGCGGAGGGTACTGGGATAATAACAGGCTAGGTTTACTTGCAGGGGAAAAATTACAGCTAACCCTAAGGCAGATGGAAAGTCGTTATATTAAAGAAAACAAACGTAAATTCGAACTAACAAAATCTATTTCTTTGGCACGACTAAACCCAGCAGCATTATTTGATTTTAAAGCGGATGGACGCTGTGAGTTTGATATTCCAAACTGGTTATTTGATATGGACTTCCCTGAACACGGCTATCGCCGTATAAAAAATGTGAGGTTAACCATTCCTGCTGTAACCGGGCCTTATACAACCTTGGCAGCAGAGTTAACGCATAGTAGTGGTGCAAAAATAGCAACGAGTAGTGGCCAAAATGATTCAGGATTATTTGAGCTGAACTTCCGTGATGAGCGCTTCTTACCATTTGAAGGTATGGATGTGAAGAGTAGCTGGGCGCTAGAGCTGCCAGGGGTACAACAGTTTGATCGCGAAACAATCTCAGATGTGATTGTCCATATGAGTTATACCGCGGTACCCGCAGTGGAGGCACCACCAGTGGATGTCGGTGGCGAGCTAGAAGATAATCAAGGTGTGCTATATAGTGTAATTTCTTTACGTAGTCAGTTTCCTTCGCAATGGTCTGAATTGTTAAGCAGCGGAGCTACAACTATTGAGATTCAACAGCAGCATTTACCTTATGGCGCTAGCAGAGTTTCTAGCATTGAGGGATATTCAACAGATTTAAATGGTGTGGGATCAACTAAAGATGTGGATATTCCGGTTGGATCAGGTCCGTGGCAGGTCAACTTATCTGTAAATGATGGGCATGCCCTCAAAGATATACACTTGTTTATAGCTGGTACAGTGGATTAGCTATGTTAATTGATGAAGAGGCCTGTTTTAACCACAAGGCTCCCCTCATTTAACAACAAGCAGCTATGCCTTTTTTATCTTTGTATAGTAGTCGCGAAAGAGTGCTGCTGACTCGTCACTGAGGTAGGGGTGTTGTGTGTAAACGGTGAAGATTTCAGTTGGGACTTCTGCATTGTTCTGATTGTCAATTTGCTGATGCTCAAGTGCGATCATGGCGACATGCGGACTATGCTGCTTGCTTGTTCTTATCAATACGTGCCGTTTTAACGTTAAGCCAAAGTTAGCTGCTCGGCTGATGCAGCTGTTAGCTTCTTCCAAAGGCAATAGTATCCAAGCCGTTCCTTGTGTAGCCAAGAGCTGCTGAATTACACCTAACAAGTCTTGTAAGGGGAAGTGTGCATTATGGCGCGCTAATGACTTTTGGGTGTCAGGGTTTTGGGTTGATTCTGTAAAGAAGGGTGGGTTAGTAATAATGACATCGTAGCGGGTGGGGCATTGGTTTGCATAATCGCGTACATCGTTTGTTATAACGTTAATGCGCTCCGGCCATGGTGAATTTTTAGCATTGAGGCTCGCTTGTTGAGCGGCATTGGGTTCTATTTCGATTGCGTCTATCGTAGCCAACGAACGTTGAGCGGCAAATAAGCTTAAAATCCCTGTGCCTGTGCCAATATCCAGAATGGTTTTGGCGTTTTCTACCGGTACAAAAGCACCAAAGACCGAAGCATCGGTTGTGACTTTCATAGCGCAATCGCTTTGCTCGATTGTAAATTGTTGGCATTGAAAATGGCTATTACGGCGGCGACCACTCATAGGTAACTAATCTCTGAATTCGTAAGGATGTTATGAGGTAACGGCTAATGTTCGGCCTTGTTGGCTACTTTGCATGGCCAACTCTATTAGCTTAATGGTCCACAGGCCATCAGATGCGCTAATTGGGGCGGTGTCTTCTTGCCTGATTGCTTTAGCCAAGCCAGTAAAATAATGCTGGTATCCACCTGTTTCTGTTTTGATATGGGTTTGTGATGTTCCGGAGAAGAAAGTACCGTATTCATCAGAGGGAACACTGGCCCATGAAGGCGTTTTAGGTTTTACTCCGGCCTTTAAACGATCCTCTTGTGGGTCTAAACCATAGACTTCATAACTGCCCAGTTCACCTTTTACTGTAAATCGTCTATTGGCGCCGGCGCTATAAAGGTCGCTGTGTAGTACGGCTTGTTTGTCAGGGTAATGCAGAACAATATTAAAAAAATCTACATTGGTTGATCCTTTACGCTGTATAAGGCATTGGGCTGCGATGGCCTCCGGTAAGCCAAACAACTGCAATGCTTGATCTATAAGGTGAGGGCCAAGGTCGAACAGTATACCGCCGCCGTTAGGTGATTGCTCACGCCAGCGTTGTCGCACTGCTGGGCGAAAGCGATCAAAGTGAGACTCAAAATACTTAACCTGGCCAAACTTACCCTCATTAATCAGTTTTTGTACGGTTAGAAAATCACCATCCCAGCGGCGATTATGGTAAACGCTCAGTACGCGCGCTTTCTCTGCTGCCAATGCGATAAGGTGCTCACCGTCGCTGACATTAGTTGTGAACGGCTTTTCAATTACAACGTGCTTATTATGTTCTAAAGCAAGTTTTGCTAGGGGGTAGTGCGTATCGTTTGGTGCGGTAATGATAACAAGATCGATGTCGCTGTTACCTATAAGTGCGTCAGGGGTTTCGTAATAGCCACACTTAGGATGATTTTTTATCACTAAATCGCGTTGTGAGCTGCTGATAGCGGTGAGCTCAAAGTCAGGTGAGCAGGTTATAAAAGGGAGATGAAAAGTAGTTGCAGAAAAACCATAGCCGATGATGCCTGTTTTGATGGTTTTTGTTGTCATGAGAATATGCTCCCTTATCTGTCCGCATGTGAAAAAGAGAGCTTATTGAAAAATGAAAGCGTTGTCGCCTAAGGAGGGTGGAACGGGCTAAATTTCAGCTGATTGAGTCCTAAGCTGAGTGTCGATTCATACTCAGGTCAAAGGTGGTAATAAACTCCAACAGTTGGTCTATTTCATGTTCATTGTAAACAGGAAAACCATGACGTTGCAGTTCTGATGCGGCTACGCCACTGCCGGGTATTAATGTATTCGTGAATTTACCATCGTAGATCTCACGGTTTCCACAAGAGGGGCTGTTGCTTTTAAGTACGGCACAGCATGCACCCACTTCTTGAGCTTTTTCAACAGCGAGCTCAGCGCCAAGTAAAAATTGCGGAGTGACATCTTCTTGGTCAGCAGTGGTCACTAAGATAGGGTAGCGGGACTTAATTTCAGCGGGTGCTCGTGGTGTCGGTAGGCCTCCAGCGACTTCAGGGCAAAATACTACCAATCGACCTTGTTGCTTCAAAGATTGGATCACGGGGTGGGTGATTAAGCTGTTTTTCCCGTCATATCGAACGTTTTGACCCATTAGGCAGGCGCTGATGAGTATTTTATTCATTAGAGTATCACTCAAAGATCATTTAAACCGCCGCAAATATTACAGTTTGATTGTTATAGCTATGTTACATAAACAAATTAATGTTTGCTAAGCTGTATCATCATTCCTGAATTGCAACGACTTAACTTTGTTATTTTTATTGGTGAAGTCGAACGTCACGTCGTTAAGTGCTAGTCAGACAGCTTATATTAACACATAACTGATTAGTAAATGAGCAATAATGGGTGGTCTTAAAGTATGATTGACACTAATTATTTACGTAAATCAGGCTAATTCAGCTTTGTTTTTCTTGCCTAATTCCATTGCAAAATTAACTAAGGCAGGGAGGCTGTTAGCCTGCATTTTGCCCATGACTCTTGAGCGATGCACCTCAACGGTTTTAGGGCTGATACCTAAAGATTCTGCGATCTCACGGTTAGCATAACCGTTAACTACTAACTCCATAACTTGTTTTTCTCTTCGGCTAAGTAGCTGATAATTGTTGCGCGTAGTGGCAGTTCTCTGCTGCTCTTGATGTTGTTCCGAAGCAAGCTGTAATCCCGATTCCACAACTGATAGTACTGTATTTTGATCACATGGTTTGGGAATGTAGTCGAGTGCACCAGCTTTGATAGCGGCTACAACCTGAGGGATGTCACTTTGGCCGCTGATCATTATGACGGGCAAGTGAATATTACGAGTACGCATTGTTTCCATCAACGTAAGGCCATCCGTATTTGGCATAGATGGATTCAATAACATGCAGCCCATTTCGCCTTTATAGCTATCTAGGAAAGTGCGCGTATCGGAAAAATAGTACGCTGGGTAATTGCACGACTCTATAAACCACTGCATTGATAAGCCAAAATCAGCATCATCATCCACGATAAAGACACTTCCAGTAACACGTTTACTCATTAGGATTCCTCTGCCGCTACTTCTAAATAAAAACGGGTCTCATTGATACGATGCTTAAGGGCGAGTTAGTGCCGTAAAATCGACAATGATCATCCTTGATATAACTAATCCCAAACCGTGTACGGAGGGCCGACGTATATAACCCGGTTATGATTCATAGACACGGGATTACAAAGCGCAGTAATAGTCAATTGTAACAACTTGAACATTAGCTGAACGAGAGGGTACTACAAAAAAAAACCTTTTATCGAGTGTTTTAAGGTGATTTTTTCCCCTGACTATCCTTCGTACATCATTTGTATGCTTTTTAGGCTTAGCAATGATCAAAAAACACACAAGAAATTCATGGTTTCGTGCTCGCCAACATACTTCCTTTTGAGATTAAATTCTTAATATACAATCAGATATATTAAGGCTTTAAACTTATCAGTGTAATAGGGGATAGTGTGTATCCTGCTCTCTTTTTCCTAGGCTAAGTTGTATTTTTTGAGCAAAATTATCTGAACCGATTGCAATTATAGTGTAACCTTATGGAGACAGTTGTGTAGCTACTGTCAGAAGCACTATGAAAGCTGGATATAATTCTTGTGCGTGGTCGATAGCCTTTTTATCAGGAACACAAGGGCCGTAAAATGTTGAATGAGTGCAATATTGATGATTTATCAATGCTTGCAAATCCTGCTTGGGTTTATGATGTTGAGCGTTACTGTATCCAGTGGGCGAACGCGTCTGCAATCGAGTTTTGGCAGGCCGAATCATTAGATGATTTAATGCAGCGGGATTTTCGCTCCTCTATGTCTGAGGCTGTCTTCGAATTGCTTAAATCCAATCTTGATCAGTACCGACAGGGTAAAGAACATACACAATGGTGGACTCTCTACCCAAAAGGTCATGAGAAAGAGGTTTATTGTCACTTTTCTGGGATACGGCTGCGCGACAACCGCATGGCCATGGTCGTTCAGATCATTTCTGGGCAACAGAGTCTTGGCACTGAGCTTTCCAACCCCCCATCAACCATTATCGCTTCCTTGTGGGATAAAAATGGTCTCCTGAAGAGCGCCAACCCGCTATTCAAAGACCTCTATGGTTCAAGTGTCCGTGAATTTAGTGAGCTGTTTTATTCCAAAGAAGAAGCCAACCTTTTGTGGACCCGTGCGCTAAAAGAAAGGGAATACGAAACAGAATTGTATGTACCGACACCTTCAGGTGAACAGTCCCATTACTTACAAATTCGGGTGAATCAAAGTAAAGCAGGGAATCTCTTTGTAGTAAGGCAATTTATTAAGCAGGAAGACGTGCTTAATAAGAAGGGAGTCAGCGAAGAGGCTGCTGTTTCGGTGGCCTATCGACAACAGCAAATGCGTCACCGTATCTGCAAAGCTATGTCAGCAGGTGAGTTTTGTGTTGATTACTTATCGGTTAAGTATGCTCAAGAGGATCGGCTATACGCGGTAGAAGGGGTGGTAACTTGGAAAAGCCCTGAATTGGGTTCAATACCAGCCGCAGAGTTTATGCCTATGGCGGATGACCATGGCATATCTGCTTTACTGGGGCACTATGTGTTGGAAAAGGCTTGTGATCAGTTAATGCATTGGGGGAGTGAAGGAAAGCCACTGGCTAAACTGATAATGACACTATCTCCTTCCCAAATTCTAACTCCTAACTACCTAAAGGCTATGTCGCAGTTGCTGAAAAGGACGGGTTTTCCTGCCGATCAGCTAATTATTTTTATTGATGGTGAGGAGTTGATTAAACGCTCTCCGATCTTGTTAGATACTATTCGGTCGCTGCGTCTGATGGGGGTAATGCTCGCCAGTGATGGCGCAAGATTTAGCCGATATAAAGCTGATGGGTCAACAGTCGTAGATACACTAGAAGACATTCCGTTAACACACGTAAAGCTTTCCCCTGCAAAAGATTCCCCGGCTATTGATGAAGCAGACATTGAGCGTGTCATGAGTGAAGCGCACAAATCGGGGTTGCAAATTATCGCCTCCAATATATCAGCAACATGGGAGTTGCAACTGATGACGGTATTAGGCTGCGGGTTATATCAAGGCGCTTTGGCAGGCCTAGTTAATGTGAACTAGGCGCATCGCTTAAGAAGAGCAATGCGCCGCGTTTAATTAAGCGTCGGTTGGCTCGGTTGGTCGGCGATCTACCATCAACGTGGCAGTCCCTGTTGCGACGACTTTACCTTTAACAGTGACATCCGATTTTAGTACGACGCGGCGATGGCGCGTGTTGATGTCTGTGATGGTGAGTGTTGCAGTCGCAGTATCACCAAAATAAATAGGGGATTTGAATTTAATTTGTTGATCTACATAAATAGCACCAGGGCCAGGCAGTTTAGTACCGGCTACTGTGGAGATAAGTGCCGCACTAAACATTCCATGAACGATTCGCTGTTCGAAAACCGTCGTCTCGGCATACTCAGCGTTTACATGTAACGGGTTGTTATCACCTGAAATGCCAGCAAACATATAAACATCGGCTTCAGATATTGTTTTAGAGTAAGACGCGCTCATACCTACTTCTAGATCTTCTAAATAGTAACCGTGTAAATGATGCATCCTATCCACCGTAGTGTCATTCTTAAAAGTCGCCTAATGTACCCAAAACCGCTAATAAAATCTTTATAAATCCTGAAATTTATAGCGTTTGCGGTGCTAATTAAATGCACAGTCCTGTGAGCATTTGTGTATATGAAACCATTCTAGCGCTTAATTATTACGAAGTTTTGAGAGCCTTGTATTGATCTAGTACCAGGTATGCGCTTTTATGTGAGATTTACTTATACACTTGTTGATGCCTATTGAGCTGTTAACTGTTAAAGAAAGCGAAAATCGGGTATGGTGGCAGCCTAAAATTTGCTAGAAAGAGATACGTTTAGCCATGATCATTACTCCGAAAATTCGTGGTTTTATCTGCACCACAACTCACCCAACAGGCTGCGACCTGAATGTAAAAGAGCAAATCGACTTTGTTAAACAGCAAGGTCCTTTGGCTGATGGCCCAAAACGGGTTTTGGTTGTGGGTGCGTCCAGTGGGTACGGTTTGTCTTCGCGCATTGAAGCTGCCTTTGGTTCAGGTGCCTCAACAATTGGCGTCTTTTTTGAGAAGCCTGCCACTGAGAAGAAGCCAGGAACAGCTGGCTGGTACAACGCGGCGGCGTTCGAAAAATACGCTCACGAACAAGGCTTGTATGCTAAAAGCATCAACGGCGATGCTTTTTCGCATGAAGCAAAGCAAAAAGTCATAGATTTAGTTAAAGAAGACCTAGGTCAGATCGATTTAATTGTTTACTCATTGGCGTCCCCAGTTCGCAAAATGCCGGATACTGGCGAAGTAGTTCGCTCCGTTTTAAAACCGATCGGCGAGCCGTATCGTTCCACTGCAATTGATACCAATAAAGACGTGATCATCGATGCAGAGATAGAACCTGCAACGCAAGAAGAAATTGCTAACACAGTTACCGTGATGGGCGGTGAAGATTGGGAGCTGTGGGTTAACGCGCTCAATGATGCTGGTGTCTTAGCTGATGGCTGTAAAACAGTCGCTTATAGTTACATTGGTACTGAGATTACGTGGCCAATCTATTGGGATGGTGCATTAGGTAAAGCGAAGCAAGATTTAGACCGTGCTGCAGCTGAACTTAATACATTGCTTTCCGCTAAGGGTGGGCAAGCTAACGTTGGTGTGCTGAAATCAGTAGTTACGCAGGCCAGCTCTGCTATTCCGGTTATGCCATTGTATTTATCTATGGTATTTAAAATCATGAAGGAGCAGGGCGTTCACGAAGGTTGCATGGATCAGGTGCATCGTTTGTTCCGCACGGGCTTATATGGCGATACGGGTCTAATTGATGAAGGTAACCGTTTCCGCATGGATGATTGGGAATTACGCGATGATATCCAAGATGCATGTAAAGCGCTGTGGGCTGACATATCAACTGAAAACTTGTTCGAAAAGACGGATTACGCTTATTACAAATCAGAATTTCTGAAACTCTTTGGTTTTGGCGTTGATGGCGTTGACTACGAGGCCGATGTAGATCCCATCGTAAAATTTGATGTTATCGATATCTAAACGGTATCCATAAGAGAAAGCCCTGTTGGTACTCGCGATGAGTGTTGATGGGGCTTTTTTGTAGGTGTTTTTCACTGCGAGACAGCCTTGACGGGTGTTTTTTCATGTGCTGATTTCATCTAAACGTTAATTCATTCATCTCGACGCGAATTTCATTCATTTTATGGGTAATTCACTAGGCGTTATCACTCCTTTCTGGGACAATACGCGATCATTCATATAGTTATACCGGATCCCATGATCAAGACTGCTCCCAACCTTTTTTCGTACACTCCTTACTGGGCTGAATGCTTCGGTACGGCATCTTTTTTGCCCACAACTCGCCAAGAAATGGATCAACTTGGTTGGGATAGTTGCGATATTATCATCGTCTCCGGTGATGCGTATGTCGAT
>Ga0115005_10001509_pt1 | contig 18475 bp, 23 predicted proteins | sample ArcOceMetagenome_FD_87163 | JGI IMG/M metagenome (GOLD analysis project Ga0115005, IMG submission 87163) | Marine eukaryotic phytoplankton communities from Arctic Ocean - Arctic Ocean - Greenland ARC118M Metagenome | ecosystem: Environmental > Aquatic > Marine > Oceanic | place: Arctic Ocean... | reverse complement strand
ATTCGATTGGCTTTTGGTAGATTATTTTGGTGAAGACTTTTAATCTGATCAATTTTTACTTTACCCAAAATTGAATTATTTGAAATATTCAACATGATATTCTCACTTATTTTTTCTAATTATTTTAAAATACAAATTTTACTTTTAGCTGGTTCGAAAAGCTTTAAATTTTAAAAATTTCTTTTGCTAAAAGGCTCGTCTTGATTTCAGAAAGGGGAGCATTTTCAATAATCTCCCCATCGTCTAGAATAATCACTCGATCACATTTCTCTGCAAATTTTGGGTTATTAGAAATTCCAATCAAAGTCCAATGCTTCCTTTCTTCGGTCAAATAATCAATAATTAGTTGTTTTTCTTTGCGCTCTAATCGAGGCATAAAATTATCTAACAATAAAATTTCAGGTTGGAAAATTAGTATTCGAGCCAAAATTATTTTGGTTCTTACGCTTCGGGGAACATTCACTCCATTCGCTAATAAATTCGTTTGGTAGCCATCGGGGAGATGATTAATATATTGATGCAGACCAATTTCTTTGGCAGTTTGAATTATTTTTTGAAATGGGATTTCGTTATTTCCTAAATTTATATTTTCCAAAATATTTGCATTAAAAATTTCATCTTGACTACTCAAGGTTCCAATTTCTTTTCGCAAGCTATCTAGGTCAATTCTCTTCAAAGGAATGCTATTGAAAGTGATCATCCCTTCATAACTAGTGTATAATCCACCTAGCAATTTTGTCAAAGTAGATTTCCCGGAACCATTAAATCCTGCGATACAAATCTTCTCTCCTGGTTTAATTTTCAAAGAAATATTATTCAAGGTGGGTCGATTAGAATCTTCATATTTAAAGGAAACATTATCCATTTCTATTTCAATCCCTGGTTCATCTGCATCTATTTTTTCGAGTTTTATTCCTCCAGTTGATTCCAACGGTAGATCAGTTACAAATCCTATTTTTTCCAAACCAGTCAATACATCATAAATATTATCCATACTCAAAATGAGTTTCTCCGCAGAATTCATAATCAAAATCACGATGATTTCTGCTGCTACAAATTGTCCAATACTGATTTGATTTCTGATCACCAAAATACTTCCAAGCAAAAGCAAGGTAGCGGTAATTAGTGTTTTAAATAACACGACACTTGCATACTGAATGAGCAGAATTTTGAAATGACTTTTCCGAGCATCAAGGTAATTAGTTACTAATTCATCTGTTCGACGAATAGGCAAATTAGAGGTTCCTGAAAGTTTAAAAACATTCATCGCACGTCCTAACTCTTCCAACCAATGAGCGACTTGATATTTATATTTGCTTTCTTTCAAGCTTGTTTTCAAGCCCTGTTTTCCGGTAAACATAAAGATAGCTAATAACATCACGAGCAAAATCAATCCAAAAAATATAAAGAATGGATGATACAAGGAAAGTAAAATCAATCCAAAAATGATTTGTAAAACCGCAGTAGAAAAGTCTATTAAAATTTTAGGAATTCCTTTTTGAATAGTCATCGTATCAAAAAAACGATTAACTAATTCAGGTGGATAGATACCGGTGAGTGCTTCCAATTTTAGACGTGGTACTCGCCAAGCAAATTCAAAAGCGGAACGAGTAAAAATTCGTCGCTGCAAAGTCTCCGTCACCGTCAGTTGCATAATCGTCAAAACCCCGTTGAAGGCAATCCCTGCGGTGATGATTCCGATGAGCAAATAAAGAGAAGAAGAAACTTCTCCGCCCACCATCAAATTAATGATCGCTTGGATACCAAGCGGCAATGATAACGTGATGATTCCTGCGAAAATAGCGTACAAATAAATGTAGCTAATATCCTTTCGATCAAGTTCTAAAAGCTTAAAAAATCGTTGAGTCGATTTCATTTTCATTTCGATTGTTACAAACAATAGTCTTTAATATTTTTTTTAGACTAAAGTTTTGGTGTACTGAATATCAATTTTTTCAAGAGTTTTTTGAGCTATATTTAAAACCCTCAAAGAATTTTTCTTCTTAAATGAATGTGCTTCCATTTTAACTAAAATATTTTTCAAGTTTCGGACAGCATCTAAAATAAATTCCCCTTGGTTGAGCATTACGCACTCTGCGTTGACACTCATGGCTGCATCTGAAATTTCTGCGCGAGTTGGGATGCCAGTTTTTGCTAGATTTTCTAGGACTTGAGTTGCCCAAATAACTGGAACATTAGCAGCCTCACATACCCACAAAATTTGGTTCTGCACTTCCGAAATTCTTTCAAAACCAATCTCTATCGCTAAATCTCCTCTAGCTATCATCACTCCAATTTTTGGCCTTTTCATTGCTTCAAAAAGAATTAATGAAAGGTTCTCAAATGCCTCTTTTGTTTCGATTTTGTAGATGACACCTACTGTTTCATTATTAAGTTTTTCTAACTCCTGATACAGTTTTTTAACATCCTCAGGCTTCCTAACAAATGAGTATCCTATGATATCTGCATTTTTGCAGGCGAAGGGTAAAATCTTAATATCTTCAGGAGTCAAAGATGGCAAATTCAATTCGGTACTCGGTAAATTAATTCCTTTAGCTGAAGTTAATCGATTTTTGTAAGTTCTTTTTATGACTAATTTTGCCTCTTCATTTTTCTTACTAATCACAACTGCTTCGATCATTCCATCATCAAAAAAAACAGGGTCTCCAATTTTTAGATCATCAATAATCTGAGGTAATAAAACCCCAACCTCTGCCTCTTGAATTAATTTATTATCATCTCCGTAGATTACTTTTTTTCCTTTAGTTTTTCTCTTCGTCAGAATAAGATGGTCTCCGGTTCTTAGTTTTATAAAATTTTTGACTTTTCCTTTTTTAGAAATAATTTCAATCTTAGCAGTTCTGATCTTTGGCCCAGCTAAATCCATGTAAATCTTCAATGGAGTTTTCATTTCTCTTTTCACCTGATCAATATTCTTGAGTATCCCTTTCCATAGCGCCATATTACCTCTTCCCAAATTGATTCTTGCTATTTCCATTCCTTCGTTGACCAAATCTTTCAACAATTCAAGATCGGTTGCTGCCTCATCGGGCATCGTTACCATAATTTCGGTAAAGTGATTTTTCTTCGTTCTATTAAATAAATTATTAGCATTCTTTCGAAGTTTTTTTTTGCTTTGCTTATAACTCATTGCTTTTATCTCAATGCTTTTTCCTGGCTCCTTCCCTTGATAAATTCTTAAAAGTTTAATAACATTTTGCAATTCATTAAACACATACCCCTCTGGATTTCTGATCGAAGAAATACCTAAGTCTGAGAGAGCATCGTGATATTTTCTCAAATCAAAACTTCTCAACAACATATAATTGTATAAATTCTTTGCACTCAGATGGTACTGAGGATGAACCTTATCAGCAATTTGATTGGCCATAAAATCCTGAGAGATTATTTGTTCATAAATATGAAAAATCTCTTTTTCTAAATTTTCACTTGTCATAATTTAGGTTTTAAAGAAATATTAATCTGATTTTTTTTTGCCTTCTAATCTATTATTAATAGCAGGCAGGATAATATAAACCCAGACTCCAATGAAACCAATCACAATACAAAGTATACCTAAGAGGTAAAATTTTAAATCAAAAAAAGTACTATCGATCGCATAATATAACCATTCGAAAACGCCCCCGAGGGAAAGAATTAAAATGGAAATTAAAGCTTCTTTTTTCATGATCTGGAAATTTACTTTTTTTAAAAAATGGCTTCTTTTTCAATATCTTGAAGTGTTTTCCCGTGAGGAGTGGAAGTCAAATTTTCATTGACATTGACAAATACAATTCGCTCAATTGAAATGATCGTTTTCTTGGTAAAAAGATTTCGAACTTCACATTTAAAAGTAATTGATGTTTTCCCAATCGCTATAAATTGTAAACCAATTTCAATCACATCTGCTTGACTTGCGGAACTCACAAAATTGATCTCTGACATAAATTTGGTCACCACCCTATAGCTACCTAATTTTGTCATAGAATAAATTCCTGCCTCCTCATCAATCCACTTTAGCAGTTGTCCTCCAAATAAACTATTGTTTGCGTTGAGGTCACCTGGCTTTATTAATTTTCTGGTGAAAAACTTCATTCCTTTTTTTTTATATTTTGCTAGCGTCAAGTAGCTTTTTAAAAAAATATGGGCGAGTCTAAAGAAGTACTCGCCCATTTAAGCTAACAATCGAAATTATGAAGATCTTAATTTCTTAATTCTCTAAGCTTACTTTTCTTTGCGAGGTATTTAGATCTATTCCCATTTCAGATTCCATAATCATTGGTAATCCTCCACCATCAGTAATAATCACTTTCGCATTGGGTGATTTTGCTAATTCTTGGAAAGCTTCAATCGATTTGAACTGTAAAATCCTAGTATTCAATCCTTCTGCGATAATCAACTGAGCATCTCTGATCCCTGCCGCTTCGATTCGTTTTTTATCAGCTTCTCGCTTGGCTTGCTCTAGTACAAATTCCATTTGTTGCGCTTGCTGCTCTGCTTCCAATTTTGATTCGATTGCAACAGATAGCGTTCTTGGAAGTTGGATACTTTTTAGCAAAACTGCTTCTACTTCAATTCCTTTTCCATCCATCAAGACCATCATTTGATCTTTAATCGCTTTTTCAATAGTTGCTCTTTCTCCGGTATGCATATCTTTTGCATAAAACCTGGAAGTTACATCTGCAACTGCTGATCTAAATACTGGAAGGATAATATTCCGTTCGTAGTCTGTTCCGATGTTTCGCAATAATTCTGGTACCTTTTTTCCATCAATATTATAGAGAATGGATACCTCACTTCTGATCGTTAACCCTTCTTTGGAAGGAATATCTAGACCTACTTCTAAGTTTACGGTCTGTGTAGAAATTCTAATAATTCTGGATGCGAGAGGGTTGAAAGCCTTTACACCACTAGTGTAGGACTTATCAGAATATTTCCCAAAGGTTCGCTTTACTCCAACTTCTCCTTCTCGAATAGTAGCACAACTTGCCAATGTAAAAATCGCAAAAAGGCAAAGTCCTGATTTTAAGACATTTAGTGATTTCATCATTTTTAATTTTAAAGGTTTTAAAAAAATTTAAATAATTTATTTCAAATTTTGATACAAGTCTCCCCGTTCGACACTTGACGTTACTCGTATCAAATACAGTTTGAAAAAAAATTATTTTTTTTTGAGGTAGTTAGTATCTCATTCACTTGGAGTGGATGACATATCTATCTGATTGAATATCTAATTTTTGTTAAAAAATTAGATAGGTTATTTGAAATTTTGATACAAGTCTCCCATATTTGAGAATTGACGTTACTCATATCAAATACAGTCTAAAAAAAAAGTTTTGGTTTTTTGAGGCAGCTAGGATGTTATCTACTTGACGTAGAGTACCCAGCACCTAATCTTTTAAAGTCATTGATTGAATCTCATTCTCGGATTTTATATCCTGGTTAATTAATCCAAAGCAAAAGAATTCCAACATTTGTTTTACTTGGTCATTCAAATCTTGATCTGTTCCATTTTCACTCAAGTCAGTTAACCGAGGCAAATGTCGAGCAAAGTATAAATTGTTATTAGCCATTTCGACTAGGGTACTTGCTAAAGCTTTTGGGTATTTAAAATCTGCTTTCACCTCTGTAATAATCGAAGCGATACTGTTGCATAATCTTTTATAAGCAAGAAAAAATCCATCTATATTATCCTCATCCACTAACTTATTATGATAAGCTTTCGCGCCTTCACGGACTACAATCTTGTGCAAAATTTCCTCATCTACAAATTCAATTGCCATGTTTTTATTAGCCGTATCTACAATGATTCTTAGCGCAACTTTTAGTCGATCATTTGGATCAGAAATATTCAGGGTATTCAAATCAATTCTTGCAATCATCCATTCCCAATACCAATTCAATAAGTAAACAAAGAGATGACGTTTGTTTTCAAAATAGCGATAAACAGATGCCTCAGAAGAAGAAATAATCTGTGCCAATTTTTTGAAATTAAATTGCTCCAATCCAATCTCATCAATTAACAAAACGCTTTGCTCTATAATCTTTCTTCCCAATTTTGTTTTCTGAGGATCGTTTAAAAATAAGTTAGGATTGATTTCTAGTTGCACATAAAAAGGCTTCATAATCTTTTCATTTTAAATTTTAAATTTAGATTTCTGGATCTATTCATCTCTTATTCCCAAGTAGTCAATCAAGCGATAAGTGATGAGTAATTAGTTGCTGAAAAAAGCTCATCACTCATCCCTTGACCTACTACTAAGCTGCAACATCATCATAAATTACTCTAATCTGCTTTTTTAAAATTCTTCTTGCATGATGAATCCTGCTTTTGATTGTTCCCATTGGAAGCTTCATTTTCGCTTGAATCTCATCATATTGGTATCCTTGATAAGCCATTAAAAATGGAACTCTGTATCCATCATCAAGCGCATCAATTATCCTTGAAATTTCTTGAATATTGATATTCATTTCTCCTTCGTTGTCAATCGTATCCTTTGAAAGATTAAGGTAAAAATCTTCCGAAGTAGTGTCCTGTATTTCACTTCTTCTTTTTTGTTTTCGATACAAATTGATAAATGAATTTTTCATAATAGTACTTAACCATGCTTTGAGATTAGTATTAGCAATATACTGTGCTTGGTGTCGAAAAGCACGCAAAGCGGTCTCTTGGAATAGGTCATCAGCAGCACTTTTATCCCTCGTTAATTTCATGGCAAAGTTCCGAAGGTAATTGCTATGCGTATTGAATTCTTGAACAAATTGGACGTTTTGCATAATATATTGATTTTTTAATTTTACTTAAAATATTAATAGCTTTACTATCATTTTCAGAAGCATAACGCAAATGTAAAGCAAAATGTTTTATTTTTCAATAAAAAATGTCTTTTTTTTACTTTTTTTTTAAGTTTAACTTAATTCAATAGTCATCAAGCAATCACTTTTAATAGTTTTACTATTTACTTAACTAGCTTTACATTTATATTAGCTTATCTTTGTTCTATTATCAGAAGAGAAGAAAACAGTTCTATAACTTTTTATAAATCACAAAAATGAGATACTTAATAAGTACCATCTTAATTTTTATTTCCCTACCAACATTATTCGCACAAACGAGAAGAATGAATAATACCGCAACAGGACAATCATTTACTTCTGAAAATCAAAGTCGAACGGTACAGCCGCTACTTCAACAAGCGGAGCAACAATTCAGAGCAATGGATTATGAAGCAACATTTTTTACTTTGGAAAATGCAGTAGCTCAAAATCCTAATTCGCCAGAAGCACTTCTCCTTCGAGCTAAATTCAAAAAAATAGTAGGCATGACAATGGAAGCGGAAGAGGATCTTCGGCTGGCTAATCGCATCAATCCGATGGCAGCTAGTTTGTATGGCTATAATGGAAGTGGTGGATTGCTAAAAATTCTATCTATGCAACCAGAAGAAGCGGTGCAGGAATTGAGTACTTTTCAGAAACTCACTTATTATTACCAAGCATTGGATGATAAAATATTAGATGATAAAAATAAAGATGCGGAAATTCAGATTATAGGAGAAGTCATTGATGAAATCGAGGCTGATAACCTTGAAGGTGCATTGGAGATGGTCAATAAAGTTTTAATAGAATTTCCTAATTCAGCGATCACTTATGATCTAAAAGGGTTGATTCTAAAAAAGCAAGGGAAATTCGAAGATGCTGTCGATGCCTTTTCTAAGGCCGTTTCTGTTGAACCTGACTTTGCCATTGGCTGGTACAATCTTGGACGAATTGAGCGAAGTTTAAATCATTTTAAAATGGCTAAAACTTACTTAGATAGATCAATCAACCTGCAAAGTGATTTGACTAAAGCTTATTTTGAAAGAGCTTTATTATTCAAACAAATCGGAGAAAAAGAAAAAGCCTTGGATGATTATAACACCATCATCAAAATGAAAGGAGATACCTACATGGAGGCATTTTCAAATAGAGGTTTGACTAAAAAGATGCTCGGAGATTATGGTGGCGCACTAGCAGATTTAAATCAAGCCATTGAAGAATTTCCACAAAATGCGGAACTCCGCAAAAACCGAGGAAACTTAAATTTACTCTTGGGGTTGCATCGAAAAGCAATTGATGATTACACTCAGGCAATCGCCCTAAATGATAATTATGCAGAGGCACATTATAATCGAGCGTTAGCTTTCTTCTTGATCTATGATAAAATATCTGGATGTGTAGATTTGGATAAAAGCATAGATTTGGGTTATGAAATAGCGGTCAAAACTAGAGATTATTTTTGCACAGAGTAATTAGTTCTGCTTTAAGATTCTGATAGTTATTAGGCTATTGTAAAATAACACGGAATTTAAAAGCAATAATTAATAACCTCAAGAGTTTTAAAGTAGAATTAGAAATAACTATTTTTTTTTCAAAAAAAAAACTTCCATTTTATGAAAATAAAATTAAAATTAATCAAAGAGACTTCGGAAAAAGTAGTTTTAAAATTTCCAAGTATTGATGTATTTATATCTGTTTCGAAAAGGTATTTCGAAAAGTTACAGAAATATAAGGAGTACGAAATATTGAGAATAGATTAGAGCAGATTTGAATTAGCAAGAACAAAATTTACTGTTGAACTGTGATCAGTTCAACAGTAAAAAAAACCAACTTAATATTCTCTCTGAAGTTAGGTTCATGAAATGTTGATTGCCAAGAAATTAACATTTTGACATGCTCTTAGCTGATAATTTCTGAAAAAAAATTCTTTATAAAAAATTAGAGCAACCATTTTGCCACTTGAAAAGAGACCGCTGCCACAACTCCACAAAGAATCATCCCCCAAACAATATCCACTACAACTACTTTTACGGACCAATTTTTCAAGGTAGCCAGATTAGTTAAATCATAGGTAGCATAAGTGAAGAATCCAAATGCACTACCAAGTAAAAGTGCCTTTTGCCAATTGCCATCTTCTAACGCCGGAACGACTGCGTAAAAAAGAATCCCCACGATATAGATGAAATAAAAAACTAAGGCAGCTTTCCAATTGACTTTTTCTGAAAGTAAATGCCCTATATTATCTCCATAAAATTTCTTCGCAAGAGAACCTAACCAGATTATATCGATCAGAAAAAAAATAGGGATAGTCAACAAATATAATTTTAAGTAAAAAGGAAAACCCATTCTTATTTAGCTTTAAAGTAAGATTTGTAAATACTTTTCCGAGGATAAAAAGCAATGTAAAGTGCAGGATATAAAAATAGTGTAAAAAAAGAATTGATCCCTTCGAAGGTCATATCGTCAATAATGTAACTACTATTTTCTGTGATTTTTCGGACTACATGCTTGTGTTTCCATGAGGAAAGTGGGAAAGGTAATTTTACTCCTTCGTCTATAAAATAGGTCTCCTTTTCATTTTCCCCATCTTCAGTAATTTCACTTATCCATTCTGCTTTGATTGGACTCAAAAATCGAAGATGAACTTTATCTCCTTTTTTGGAACCTGTGAATGCCACAATTTCCATCTTAGCATTTTTGGGTTTCAAGGCTTCAAACAGATTGCGGTCAAACAATCTCATGATGTCTTGGTAGTTTCCATCAACTTTAGTTTTTAATTGGATATTCATTCCGCAATATTTTATGATAGGTTTTCTGCATGGTCGTCATCAACCAATCTTTAAAAATCTCTTCTTTTAAATTGGCTTTATTCTTCATCGCCTGGTGGGTCGTTTCCTGATAAAGAAAACGAATCGTAGCAAAATCATTAGATAATTCTGATGCAAGACTTTGAATGTGAGTCCTGTTTTGGTTTAGATATTGAAAGAAAATTTCGTTCTTCATAATACCACAGAAACGTCACTTAGGTATTTTTGTTTAAAACTTTCAGAAAAAAATGAAACCTATCAAAATAGAATTTTGAAAAAAAAATAACTAAATAACTGATAATCAATTAGTTACAAATAAAATACTTTTATCAAAAAAAATAAATTTATTTTGTTTAACCTTTTATTTCATTTTATTAAACAAAAAATATACCTTTATATTATCATTAAATAGCTTTATAACAATTAAACTTTTAAAAGATGACAACTATAGAATTTCAAACCAAGTATAGCTTACTTTCTCAAATGTTAAATGCGTTTGCTTATAAATTGACACAAGACAGAGAGAGAGCAAAGGACTTATATCAAGAGACAACTTTTCGAGCTTTGACTTATAAAGATAAGTTTCAAACAGGAACTAATTTTAAAGCTTGGGTTTTTACGATTATGAAGAATCTTTTTATTAACGATTATAGAAAGAAAGTAAGAGCAAATGTCATCATGGATTCGACAGATAATAATTATTATATCAATTCTGGTAAGCATGTAATTGCCAATGAAGGAGATAGTAATATTATGATGGATGAGTTGACGGAGATTATTGGCAATTTAGATGAAGGTCTTCGAGTTCCATTTTTGATGCACTATGAAGGATATAAATATCAAGAAATTGCAGAGAAATTTAATCTTCCAATTGGAACAGTAAAAAGTAAAATATTTTTTGCTCGAAAAGAATTGAAACATCAGATTGAAAAAAAATATTCACAAAAATTCGCTTTTAATTAGATTATATATATTTTAATGATAGAAAAAATGCGTCATGGAAATTAGTTTCCATGACGCATTTTTTTTCGATTATCAAATTTATTATTTCATAAAAAAAAATTAAACTTTTACCTTTAGAAAAACTCTTATCAAAATTGTTGCGTAACAGCACTCCTCGAAGTAGTTCTAGGTAAAGGCGAAATGTTTCTTCCAAATATTTTCACTCTACGTGGCGATGGAATTAATGATATTTTTTCCATTTACGAACAGTAATATTACCTCTATTGCATCATTTATTATAAGTGACAAATCAGGTCATGTAATATTTCAAAAATTTAATCTTATGGCTGTTCCTTTTAACTTTCAAAGTAGTTGGGATAGTACAGATGGACAAGGGAATATATTGTATAGCTTATTTAGTTTTGAGATTACAATCGTTAATGTTGATAATGAAGAAGCAACTTTCACAGGGAAAGTATGCTCTATCCATTGTCAAGAAGGTATAATTGTAGTCCCAAGTGAAAACACCAATAATTGTGGTTTTGCTAGGCAGCATAACGGGCAAGTAAATTTGGATCTTATTGAATCAGATTGCTTCTAGTTAGTTTAAAACTCAACTTTAACCCTAGTTTCTCGCACATGTTCCATAATCTCATGCGGCTCCAAGTAAGTGAATTTTTTAAAATTTTTATATTTCAAAGAAGCTTCAGATTCCTCCAAGATATAATGATACGCATCGTGTAATTTTTCTCCTAAACCTCGCTCAACAGTCACTCGATCAATTCCTCGTTCGTAATGCCGAATACTATGTGCGTTGACATAAAAACAACCGGTGACCAATAATTGTCCAAAACTTTTGGTTTCGTAATCTAAAATATGCGCCAACTCATGTCCTAAAATCCCAACCTGACCTTCCTCTGGCAAATCCGAAAAAGGAACTTCACAATCATTACCGTTATTAAAAATCACTTCATATTTTCTTTCATAAGCGATATTAAAAAAACTCGTAATCATCGGACGAGCAGCCAAAGTAGTCCCAATTTCTGCTGATCGAAATTCAATATTTACATCTTTTAATTCTGGATAAAAGGAAAGTGCTTTCAAGCATTGAGCTTTATAAGTATCAACGAACACTTTGTTATTTCCCAAATTTGAAACTAAAGAAACCTCCTTTTCATCTTCAGACAAAACCATCGATAGAAAAGACCTTGGAATAAAAAAGGAAGCAATCAACAAGAGGATAAAATATCTTTTCTTTGACATGGAATGAGATTTTCTTTATTTCTAAAAAGTGTAAGTCCTAAGGAATGCGAACTAAATAGATTCAGAATTTTCACTACTTCTTTTGTCCTTATTTTTCCCTTTGAAATCAATCATTTATCCTGATAAACTCATGCTTTCAAAGCAAAAACTAAGCACAAAATAAGCGACCGAAAATTCTGAATCTATTTTATTCGCATTCCTAAGATAGAACTGCTAACAATATTCTCAAGTAAATGGCGAGCAGAGTCACCTTTTTAAAAATACTTTAACTTTTCAATAATATTATTCAAAAAACCTTGCCTAAATTTTAAGCAAAAAAAACTGCGCAAATTACTTGCGCAGTTTTTAAAATTAGATTTTTGGATGGATGTTTATTAAATTCCTATAGCAGTAAATATTAATTTATAGACCTTCTATTTCGTCTAACTTTTTCTGTATAATTTCGATTTGTTGATGCACCAATTTATTCAAATCAGAAGAAGATGGAATATACTGTTGAGATAATTTCAAATTTTCCATAGCTAAATCATATCGTTCAACTGATTTGTATTCCAAGGCAATGGCGTACCAAGTCAATCCAAGGTTAGGCATAATTTCCTCCATTTTTTCTTCATTGCCTTTCACTTGTCTTTCCACTTCTTTCAAGTCACCTTTGATTTCTTTTCCATCTCGAAATTTGTAGGTTGCCTTCCCTGCCATTTCTCCTTCATCCCAAATACTAGTAAACTGATCTCCATTATTATAATGAAAAGTTCCTGTTTTATTGATCTTTCCGTTTTTCCATTTTCCAATAAAGTAATCTCCCGTTTTCCACACAATTCTTCCTGACCCATGACGCTCTCCTTTTTTACTTTTTCCTTTGTACAAACTTCCATCTATTCGAGTGTATGTTCCTTTTCCATCAGCTAAGCCATTTTTCCATTCTCCTTCATAAGTTTCACCATCAGGCAAAATGATTGTTCCTTTTCCCTGCATTAAGCCTTCCACAAACTCTCCCTTGTATTGTCCCCCATCTTTCCAAAGGTAAATTCCTTCTCCATGCATCATCCCATATTCCCACTCCCCTTCGTATTCATCATTATTATTAAAAACATGTTTTCCTCTTCCATCTCTCAACCCACTTACAAATTCCCCTTCATACATTTCGCCATCATTCCAATAATAAACACCTGTACCGTGCGGTTCGCCATAACGGAATTCTCCTTTGTAAGAACTTCCATCTCTGAATTCTACTGCCCCTTTACAATATTTAGTTCTTTTGCTACAAGGCGCATTGAAAGTTGAAATTTCTGAAAACACCTTGACAGTTGAGTTCAAAATATCACCAGATGCTTGAGCCGAATGATTCGATAAAAACAAGGCAGTAAATAATAAAAATAGGTTATTGATATTTTTCATTTCTTAATATTAGATAATAAAAATATTTGGTAGAAAATTGTTGGTGGGGAGATGGTTTTTTGGAAAAAGAAAGAAGGATTTAATTTCCCAAACGAAATATCAGTAGTTTTTATTGGGGATAAAAAACTAAAACATCTAGTCTTCTGCAGAGACAAGATTTATACCAAGTCTCTCATTTTAAGCTTTTTTTAATAAAAGAAAATTCATAGTTTTTTATTTTTTTCAAAAAAATATCACTCAAGTGACACCAGCTTTTTTTACATAAAAAATAACGCTATATTTCAATCTATAAGGAATCTAATTAATAAATCATATCTGTCTTCAGCATTTTTCACCGCAATAATTATTAAATTTGAAAGCATAACCTCAAATTTACTTTAGTTTATAAAACTTAGACTTAATCAATTGAAAATCAATTACTTATGAGTAAAAAAATTCCACTCATTCCTCGTCGAACTACTTTGGCTAATGCCTTTAGATTTGTCAGAAACCCACTTCCTGTTTTGAATGAATTCGTAGAAGAAAAAGGGGAAATATTCTCCATGTACATTGGTGGATTTGCGAAAACAATCTTCACCACCGATCCCGAAATCGTCCAACATGTGATGCAGAAAAACAATCGTAATTATCGTAAGTCTGAGATTCAAACTAAAATGATTGCTCAATTTGCTGGACAAGGTTTGCTGACGAGTGACGGAAGTTATTGGTTGCGACAACGTCGGTTGATTCAACCCGGATTTCACCGAGCGAAGTTGGCGGCGCTTTCTGATGTGATGTTAAAAGTGGTGCAAGAGTCTTGGAAAGATTTAGATAAATTAGCTGCCTCCAATCAACCTTTCGATCTCTCTGTGGAAATGACTAAAATGGCCTTTCAAGTGGTCGCCAAATCACTTTTTACGACAAGTGTAAGTGAGGAAGAATTGATGACTCTATCTGACAACATTCAAGAAATTCAAGAATACATCATCCAAAGACTTCGTCAACCATATTTGATTCCTTGGTTTTATTTGACTGGAAAATCAAAACGCCAATTCAAAATCTCCCAAGAATCTAGAGCTATCATTTTAAGAATAATTAAAGAACGAAGAGCAAGTGGAAAATCTCATAATGACCTTTTGGATATGCTTTTGGCCGCTCGGTATGAAGATACCAACGAAGGAATGACGGACAAACAACTGCTCGATGAGTCTTTGATCTTATTTGTCGCAGGTCATGAAACTTCCGCCAATGCGCTGGCTTGGGCATTTTATTTATTATGCGAAAATCCAGACGCTACTGAAAAAGTCCGAGCTGAATATCATGAAGTTGTTGGTGATCGAAAAGTGGAATTCTCTGATTTTCCAAAATTAACATATACCACTCAAGTCATTCAAGAGACGATGCGAATTTATCCACCCGCTTGGATTACGGATCGATTAGCAAACGAACCAGATAACATCAAAGATTATCATATTCCAAAAGATCGAATGTTTGCCATTTACATTTACGGGCTTCATCACTCCAAGAAATATTGGAATGAGCCTGGAAATTTTATTCCTGAAAGATTTGAAAAAGAAAATATGAAGAGTAAACCTGCTTTTGCTTACATGCCTTTCGGAGGTGGACCAAGACTTTGTATTGGAAATAATTTTGCGATGATGGAGATGCAACTGGTTATTTTGGAACTACTAAAAAGATATGATTTTAAATTAATCAAAAATCAAAAAATCGAAGCGATGCCCTACGTGACCCTTCAACCAAAATATGGTATCCAAGTGAAGTTGAAGAAACGGTGAATGATGAATGATGAATGATGAATGATGAATGATGAATGGTGAATACCATAATGTAATTACAGAGTGGTATTAACCATTCATCATTAACCGTTACTTCGCTGGTATCCAAGGAAGTTCCTTCGCATCGAGTTTCATTCCAACCCATCGAGATAAGACAAATAAATAATCTGATAATCGATTCAAATATTGAATTAAAATCTCAGGTACTTCGTCGATGATCGCCAATCCAACTACTCCCCTTTCCGCTCTTCGACACACACATCTGGCAATATGAATTTGTGAAACAACGGGGTGTCCGCCTGGCAAAATAAAAGTTTTCAAAGGAGGCAAATCTGCTTCCATTCGATCAATTTCTTTTTCCAATAAGGTAATCGCTGCTGCTTTCACTTCAGGAACATCCATTGCTTTGGAAGGATCAGTCGCTAAATTTGAACCGACTTCGAACAACCGATTTTGGACATTTTCCAACACACCTTCGATCTTTGGAAATTCCGTTAAATCTCGGATGAGTCCAATCCATGAATTCAATTCATCAACCGTTCCGTAACTATCAATTCGGAGATGACTCTTTGGTAATCGTTTTCCACCAAACAAACCTGTTTCTCCTGAGTCTCCTGTCTTTGTATAAATTTTAAATGCCATGATGAGTATTTGATATTTTTAGTTTAAATTTTTATCCAACAAAACCTGCACTTGGGTTGAACCATCACAATATGATTTTCGAGAAGAAGCGCCACATCAGCAGAAAGCTATCTTTGATTTTTCAAAATTACGCTTCCAACAGCTTGCGTTAATTTGATTGCTCCTCCGATTATCATCGAATCATTTTTCATTGATTCCACCTAAGTATCTGATGCGGATAGTGGTGCTATTTCATTTTCCAAAATAGACAATGCTCCTGAAGGACAATTTTTCACTTGGTCAATAATCGACTTCGTATCTGCTCCTTCCGCATTAATCCAAGGTTTGATTCTGGCATTAAAAACCTCCGGAAGTCCTCGGACACAATTTCCCGCATGAATACATTTCCCTGGTTCCCAAACAATGGTAATTTCTCCGTTAGAATATTTATTTACAATCTTAGCCTTATCCATTTTTAGTCTTTTTTTTTTCTAAAATTTAAAACTCAAAGTAAACAATAATTTATAAGTTATTGTTGAAAAATAAAAGAAGCGAATTTGATTTTCATTCAAATTCGCTCTCAATTTATTTTAACAATCGTAAACTAAAAACTTGGTTTTATCTTTCTGCTGCTCGAACAATCTTCTCATTCATTTCATCTGATTCTACCAATCCATCTCTCAATCTGATAATTCGATGGGCATGTTCAGCAATGTCAGGTTCGTGAGTAACTACAATAATGGTATTGCCTTGTTCATGTAACCTTTCAAGAATTTCCATAATTTCGATCGAAGTTTTAGTATCCAAATTCCCCGTCGGTTCATCGGCCAGAATAATTGCAGGATCATTTACCAAAGCTCTAGCAATAGCAACTCTTTGGCGTTGACCACCTGAAAGTTCGTTAGGTCGATGCCCCATTCGATCACCCAATCCAACTGCGTTTAACACTTCCGCCGCTTTTTCTTTTCTTGCTTTTTTTCCCAGACCTGCGTAAACTAAAGGCAACGCTACATTATCCAAAGAAGATAATCGAGGCAATAAATTAAAGGTTTGGAAAACAAATCCAATTTCTTTATTTCGAACTTCTGCCAATTCTCCATCCGCCATTTGACTCACATCAATGTCATTCAAGAAATAATTTCCACTACTCGGCGTGTCCAAACAACCTAACAAATTCATCAAAGTTGATTTGCCAGAACCAGATGGCCCCATCAAAGCAACGTATTCGTTTTTTTTAATATCAAGGGAAACATTTTTCAAAGCATGGATTTCTTCTACTCCCATGATGTAAGTTTTCCGCAATTCTTTAACTCTAATTATTGGATTCATTTTATCTTTTTGTTGATTGAGTTTTTATTGTTGAGCGTTGGACGTTTTACCAACAATATAATTCCCTTCAGAATAATATCTTTTATTTTCAAATAAGTTTAATCAAAAGCGAGCCGTACAACGTCTAACGTAAAACGTCCAACAAAATCAAAGTCTATTTAATAACCTTTGGCACTTTAAAAAATTGCTCATTTTTATCTGGCGCATTTCGAAGTGCATCTTTTCGATCGACTTGATTGGCTACTTTATCCTCTCGCCACACATTTTGTTGTTCATTGATATAAATGAGTGGTTCGACATCGTCGGTATTTAACTCACTCATTTTTTCTACCATTTGTAGAATATTGTTGAGGTCATTTCGGATACCATCTTTTTCAGTATCTGAAAGTTCCAAGCGAGCTAAATGTTCGAGTTTCGAAATTAATGATTGATCTATTTTCATTTTAAATTATTAGATGATTGATAGGTTTTTATCTGTCAATCGCTTTTTTTAAATGGGTTCTGTGTTCATTTCCCAAAATCGAACGGCAAATTAACCTTTTTTAAAACACAATATTAAAAAGCTCCCCTTGAATTTTAAAGCTTAACAAGTTTTTTACAACTTCTCAAAATTTAGTGGAAAACTTTAAACCCCTACATTCCAAAAATAAATATAGGAATCGTATTTTCGCAACTTATTAAACAAACTAGGATCACATTTGGTTTGAAAATAATAATAATAATAATAATAATAATACACAAATCTCTAAAAGATAACCATGAAGTCGGAGGAAACAAAAAAAGAAGTCAAATACGTAGCTGTTGCGGGAAATATTGGAGCAGGAAAAACTACGCTTTGTACTCAATTAGGTAAAAACTTTGGATGGGAAGTTCAGTACGAATCTACTGATGATAATCCTTATCTCAATGATTTTTATGGCGACATGAAACGTTGGTCATTCAATCTTCAAGTCTACTTTCTTAATAGTCGATATCGACAAATTTTGAAAATTTTGAATGGAGAGAAAACAGTCATTCAGGATCGAACGATTTTTGAAGATGCTTCTATTTTTGCGCCTAACTTACATGATATGGGTTTGATGACGTCGCGTGATTTTGAAAACTATTCTGACCTTTTCAAAACGATGACGTCGCAAGTTCAAGCACCAGATCTGTTGATTTATTTGAAAGCAGATATTTCTACCTTGGTTTCACATATTCAATCGCGAGGCAGAGATTATGAAGGAAATATGAGCTTGGATTATTTGAAAAGATTGAATGAACGATACGAAGAGTGGATTTCAGGATATACCGCTGGGAAGCTTTTAGTGATTGATGTGAATACGATGGATTTTAAAAATAATCCAGAAGATTTGGGAAAGGTGATCAATATGGTTTCCGCAGAATTGCATGGTTTATTTTAAATAAAAAATAAACTCAAAATATGGAAAGTGAATAATTACCGATGGCAATTATTCACTTTTCGTTTTTAGCTAAAGGTTTACTTTTCTTAGCAGTCGGTTTTTCATCTTGGAAAAATTCTTT
>Ga0115005_10001504_pt1 | contig 18522 bp, 15 predicted proteins | sample ArcOceMetagenome_FD_87163 | JGI IMG/M metagenome (GOLD analysis project Ga0115005, IMG submission 87163) | Marine eukaryotic phytoplankton communities from Arctic Ocean - Arctic Ocean - Greenland ARC118M Metagenome | ecosystem: Environmental > Aquatic > Marine > Oceanic | place: Arctic Ocean... | reverse complement strand
CTACACGGCAAACTCGATAAAATAGCTTCCCACCATTTTATCTAATCCCTATCTAGTAGGGAGTAGGCCAAATATTTTAAAAAAAACATCATGACAGCATGACACACACATGACACCTCCATTCTGATGCGACGACGCTTGACACAGTTTTTGACGCAAACAAATTCAAATATCAGAACCCCCTAGAACCCTTTTTGATGCCCGTCACGGATCGTGAAGCCCAATGATGCGATGCTCCATGATGGGGCCATCACGAAAAATGCTTGTGCGCACAAAGATCGGTCCTGCAGTTCGTACATCATAAAATCCACCAAAGTCATTCTTCAATAATGTTAAAGTCGACAAGGAACATTTCCAATAGATTTGCTCTTCGCAACAGAGCTCTCGGAGCGAGAAAGCAGACGCCTCTCTTGACAACTACTAGGGCTCTTTCTTATTATGCGAATAGCTCTTCACGTGATATTTTTAATAAGGTGCGTTCATCCTTTTATCGGCTTTTCTTTTTTCCGAGATTCGAGATTCATTGGGTCGTCCATTTTTGTTCTCATGTAACTTCTTGTATTGTTCTCAGGCAAAGCAACCTAGATCATCCATTCACTACCAGCCCTGCAGGCACAGATCCACTGACTTTGACTTTGTCAGAAATAAATCTACAGCAGTTGACCATCCCTCGAGTCCAAGGGATCTGTACAACGTATCGAGCACCGTGTCAGGAAGTGATGCATGCGAGAAATTAAAGCTCACAGGACTCGGTATCAATGGTCCCAATACCCTCTACCACAACTTGACTTTCCAAGAGCTTCTCGATCACGAAATCGCAAATTACGAAGGAGAAATCGCAGTCACTGAGTATGGTGAGACATTCACGGTAGATACTGGCAAGTTCACGGGCAGATCTCCAAGCGATAAATGGATTGTATTGAATGAAGGATCTGAAAGTGCAGAAAACATTGATTGGGGATCTGTGAACCAACCTACTTCCCCCGAAGTATTTGACAAATTGTTTGACCAGGCCGTCAATTATTTCAATACCAAGGAAAAGGCTTATGTGTTTGATTGCTTTTGCGGTGCCAACCCCCATACTCAGAAGAAAATCCGTTTCGTTCATGAGATGGCTTGGCAGCAGCATTTTGTGACGAATATGTTTATTCGCCCAGAGACTAAGGAAGAGATTGAGAATTTCGACCCGGACTTTACCGTCATCAATGCCTGTTCGCAGATGGCCGACGATTGGGAGAAGCTTGGACTGAATTCTGAGGTCGCTGTTGTATTTAACATTGAGAAGAAATGTGCAGTGATCTTTGGCACTTGGTATGGAGGAGAGAACAAGGTAAGTGATTTATGTGGATGTGTATAAACATGAAATATTCTCAATGACACAATGACCTCACCAATAATTTCTCCGCCTACGTGTATCGTATAATAGAAAGGAATATTCTCCTTGATGAATTACTGGCTCCCCATGATGAAAGAGGCACCTGTTCTACCAATGCACTGCTCAGCCAATGTAGGCGAAGATGGGGATACAGCTCTATTCTTCGGACTTAGTGGAACTGGGAAGACAACTTTATCTGCAGACCCACAACGTGCATTGATTGGCGATGACGAGCATGGATGGGATTCCGAGGGTGTTTTCAACTTTGAAGGGTACGTGCAAGTAGGTGTGGTGGCATTGTATTTTTATTGCTAGACTAATGTTTCTTCACCCATTTATTTTTAATCTTTCCCCATTTCAGTGGATGCTACGCAAAGACAATCAACCTCTCCGAGAAAACTGAACCTGATATCTATCGGGCTATCAAGACAGATGCCATGCTAGAAAATGTCAAGCTAGTCGAGGACAAAGACGGAATCAAATCTCCAGATTACTTTGATGTCTCAAAGACACAAAATGGACGTGTTTCGTATCCAATTTTCCACATTGATGGATACGTGAGTACATCGTCTGTATAAATGATGCTGTAGATAGATTGATTCGCTTTCTAACCTGATTACTTCTCTTTAATAATATTAGCACGAGCCGCAAATGGCTGGGCATCCGAATAACATCATTTTCCTGACTTGTGACGCGTTTGGAGTTCTTCCACCTGTTTCAAAACTCACCCCCGGACAGGCCATGTATCACTTTATCTCTGGATATACAGCAAAGGTTGCAGGGACAGAGCGTGGTGTTACAGAGCCAGAGCCTAATTTTAGCGCGTGTTTCGGTGCTGCCTTCTTGGCGCTTCATCCGACACGGTATGCGGAACTCCTTGAGAAGAAAATGTCAGAACATGGATCGCATGCATGGCTTGTAAATACCGGATGGTCTGGTGGGGCATATGGCATCGGAGAACGTATGTCAATCGGCACAACACGTTCTTGCATTGATTCTATTCTTGATGGAAACGCGGCGATGGCAGAATATGTAAAGGATGATGCATTTGGCCTAGATATTCCTGTTACTCTTCCGGGTGTGGACACGCATTTGCTAAATCCAAGAAATGCTTGGGCGGATAAAGATGCTTACGATACCACTGCGAAGAAACTTGCCGGAATGTTTACCGAGAACTTTGAGAAATATAGTGGTGAAGGTGTCGATCTCACTCAGTACGGACCTCGTGTCTAATGTTATGAGTGCTCGCGTGCTTTCATGCGAGCATACATTTTCACAGAAGAGTCCTGCAGAAAATGTATTATTAAAATACACCGTGTAAAATGTAAAACTGAAACTAAACACCGAGATCGTTCTTCACTAAGCCAGCTTTTAATTTTATCCTACGCCTTTCTTGATCCACTGAGCCAAGTCGTCAATCTCTAAAAGCTGCAACCAACCTATTCCTCCATGTCCCGGTTCCTCACTCCATAGCCCAATAATTAAATTCGTCTCCTAGAAAATTCCAAAATTTAGAATTGTGAGATTGACGCAATCATGCAGAGCCGTAGAGTGCTGGGTATTATTATTTTTGAGCATCCATAAATTCCCACGGCCTTCACGAAAGGATGGGTGGCAGTGCTAGGCGGCATGCGTGTTCCGAGCATGCATTTTGACAAATTCCTGCAGAAAATATATTTTTAAAATACACATGTAAAATTTACACGACCATGTCCAATTTTTTCAAGGGCAATAGTAGAAAATGTTACCGTTTGTTTTACGACATAAAGTTCCTCGGAAAACTTCAACCGGCTGTAAGAAACTGAAAATCGCCAACTTTGTGACTGTTGACATTCACAACACGCAACAGTCCAAGTTGAAAGTATTGATGATTGCAAATTGTTCACCAGATAAGCAAAGTTTGTAAAATGCTTCAAGTAAACCCTCCATCAATAAGCATCAGCCATTCTGAAGGCGCTGAGGAGGTTGTATCCATTGAAGTCATATCCAAAGCAAGTGAGGAAGATTTCAAACTGAGATTGAAAAAACGAGTTAGGCGACTCTTGAAAAAAAAAGAGAACAAATTATGCATGGACTGTTCCAAGCCAAATCCGAAATGGGCGTCTTTGATCGTTGTTCCCTCAGCCCATGGGGGGTTTGAGGGGCCGTATGCAGCGAATTACTTCATTGGTGGTTTTTGCTGTCTTGAATGCAGTGGGGCTCATAGAAGATTAGGGACGCATATTTCATTCGTTCGTAGCGTAGAGCTAGACAGCTTGAAGGAGAACGAGGTGAAGGCGCTGGAACTTGGAGGAAATAGCAAAGTCAACAGTATCTTTGAAGGAAAGTTAAGCAATCTCACTGGCTCAAAACCAGACTCTACATCAGGGCAGAAGGCGAGGGAAGCTTTCATTAGAGAGAAGTATGAAAAGAAAAGATGTCTAAACATCAAAGCATTGGCAAATTTTCGCCAGTATATGATCAACCGTGATGATCAAATTCCAGGCGCTCAATGCTCTCCTTTATCTGGAGGTTCATCGCCGTCATCACAAACAAGTGCACAACTTTCGCCTGTTCAACAACTTCAAATTTTCACTTCGAGTCCAAGAACTCTCGCACTGATTGAAAAGTACATGAATCCTAAACCAAAGAAGAAGAGAAGAATGAAATTCTCATTCAAAAGATTCTCGAGGAAGAGACACTTCAAGGGTGACATTCGTAACCTTAGGGGAATTGTCGACATCAATCCCAACCTGAACGTTGTCGAGACAAGATCAGATTACTTACCTAGTCCAAGAAGCGATCTTGATTGTGATGATGGATCATTGTCATCGGCTCACAGTTCGATGAGCGCGGCGATCAGAAGAAGATTTATTCAAGGTAACAAAATCAGCACACCGATAAATAAGTGGGTGAAATTATCTTCACCAAAGAAAAAAGTTGCACAGACGCCTACACCGAAGAAAGGATATCAAACACCTACCCCGAGAAGTTGCGATGATACTCCTACGGGAAGGCGCAGAAAGTTCTCTTTTAAGAATCATTACACGTCTGTAGAGTCTGAAGGAATCCAGTTGAAGAAAGACATGTCCACTCCAAGCCCGGCATCGAGTACCGATTCCTCGCGTTTTCCACGCTTTATAAATAAACTCCGTACACCACGGAGCAATGAAAAATCTAATGACAGCGGTCAAAAGAAAAAGGGGGGTGACTACTTTTTCGCAGACGAAGCTGGTCTCGATGTTGTGAAAGAAAGTGATTCAAGCGAAGACAAAGATCTCAAAGCTCAGATCAAAGCAATGAGGGCATGGTCGAAAAGATTTGATAATATCGTCTCAAAAGTCTTTAACAAGAAAAAGAAGATAGCAACAAATATTACGAACGCAGACGAAGAAACACTATTAAGAGGTGGTAGCGGTAGCTCGGACAGCAACAAATGTTGAAAATTTGGCGTCCAATCTTCCACAATGTCTAAGCATAGTCTACAGTATGTTTCAGGGGTTCTCTATGTTTCAGTGGAGTTTTAGGAATAAATTCTGTAAGGGGTAAATTAATCAGCTCGTTAATTTCGCATTTTCGTCAGGATAGATTCTTATACCACCTCATTGAATGAATGCATATATTGACGGAAAGTGTGTTGTTTATGCCCTCAAACATTTTGAATTTGATTCTAAAATGTCCCTGCTCAGCTGCATTCACCGGAACCAATCGTCACTGCCACCAGAATAGTTGATAAGGTTGGAATAACCACACATGGCTGCGAACTGGGCAGCATGCATAGACCTAATCCCAGCCTTACAAGTGAAAACGATCGTCTCGTCCATACTAGGCTTGGAAAAACCAAAAGAGTCCTCGAAATCTTCGTCTGCCATAGTAAATACTCCCATTTGTGCGATAAGAGGTAAAGGAAGCGTCTCAACACATTCTGCTAGCTTCCCAGTGTATGCAATCTCGTCTTCATTTCTCTTTTGTTCATGAAAGTAGAGTAATGTGTGTGAGTAAATAAATATGTTGGTGAAACTAATCGCAGTGTAAATGACTAAAAAAGACACATGATTGACTCACTACATCGATCACAACATATCCCGCTTCTTCACGAGAGGAATTTTCAATGTCCTCAAGAATTTCGTTGAGCCCTTGCTTATCGACCTGGGTAACTTGCCCAGGCTCGCCAGAAGACATGTATCTTTTGGTGTCGCTGGAAGAGGTCGGAAAGGAAGGAGTAGATGCCCTAGATAATTTCGATAGAGAGGAGGATACTGTTGACGGTGCAAAAGCTTTCGCCTGCCTTGCGAGAGCTAATGCTAAACACGAGCGGGTAGGAAGTAGGTATTTCATATTCAGATAGAAGTGTGTTAGTTATTAAAAGCAGCAGACTACCGTACGATTGAAGATGTAGAGAGTTCGTTGTTGTTCGTCATTCCATGTCGTCAAGTGCGCGCGGAAGACGTGCATTTTCGAATTTCGGCCCACAATTTCGAATTGAACCAATTTCAAAATTGAACACAGAAAATGAGGGAATTTACCCACAGGTACTGTATTACTATCGATACGAGTTTTCTAGTATACTTGCGGGCTTGTCGCTTGTGGCGCTAGCAAGTTGGATTGAGCACCCAGAACTATATCACTAATGCATGATGAATCTGCAATCGTTCTGATGCCTTTTATGATTGAGCTACATGATGTGGAGATTTCCATTTGTTTTTAACATTTGAAGTTACGCTAGACGTGTATTGTGCCGAGGAAAATAATACCAAAACATCCTGGAAAACGCAAAACACTGTGCTTAGACAGAAACTGAAGATTCAAACCTTTTGGGGTCGAAGAATTTGAACTCAGGCTTTCTCCTGATGATACCGCACTCCTTTCGTCTAATGCGAAAAGATTGTGTTCTCAAATCCCTCATGAAGTTTTTCCAATGCTTCCTCTCCCACTTCGGCGCACCATCCTTCCCGAAATAGTTAGAATATGGTTTCATGAGCATGGGGACCTTTTTACCAGTAGTAGCTGTAACTAAAAGAAATAACATGAACGACTGTACATCAGCCGCAGTAGAACCTGCCTCATCATCCACTACACGCATTGCCATGGCCCATGGGTCGCTAGTGTAGTCAATGGTTGTACCAACAATCTCATGGAAAGCAGTCACAGTAAAAATTCCCTGGGAAAGAAGATCAACCATGGCATCCTCCTTCTCGAACTCTGGGAGCTCGTACTTTGAACCCATTGATGCATCCCTAATCTCGCTGTAGAATGCCCGTGCAAATTCATCTTTAGCGCTATCACCATCTTCCTTGAGCCACTCCCTTACAAACTTCTCTACAATGTCATAGTACTCACAACCTTCCTTGTGGTAAGGAAGCTTGTCACCTTTACTTAGCTCAAGAAGTTCAGGCCTCATATTACGTTTGGGGAATGGCTCGAAAATATTTGAAGTCGCGAAACCTGTTTTGAAGACCTTGACCATCGACTCATACTCAAATGCAGTAAAGCGATGAAAAAGCCCATTTTCTGGAACAAGAATTGACATTGCATTGTCGTTGACGCGATTTGCATTGTATGTAAAAATGTTCATTAGACGGCGAATGGGATGGTTTGGTGGAAGGTGCTTGATTGAAGAGAAAGATAAATAGTTCGAACCTGTCAGATGTGTATCGAGCAAATGTTCCCTAGCAGTGATGAGAGCGAGAGCTGAAGACTTAGCAAGGAATTTTGCCCTCTCCCACGCATCCTCGTCACCGGGCTTCACTAGAATCTCCTTGTGGGTGTCGTAGATTCCAGTCACTTTCTGGTCTTCATCAAAGTAAAGTGTTGCTCCGTATGGTCGGAATCCTTCGCGTACGGCCAAATCTGCCATAAAATCCATGTTGATTTCAATTGGACCTAACTCTGCTTTAGTCGATGGTCCTGTTTGTTGCTCTAGTAGAACGGCACCCAAACCATGGAAGAAAAAACGTGACAAATGTTCGTCTGTAGTTTGGTCACCCCAATCGTTATAAGTATTTGGATTTGCACCATCGTGTTTAATAGATTGTAGTTTCACATCGTTGATGAGTTGATTCGCTTCTGCTTCGTTATTGAAAAAGGCAATCTTGTCTTCAAGGGGATAAAGCACAGAGGATTTGCTCAACTCAAGTATGCCAACCTCATGTAGGGGCGTGGCACCGGTAAAGGCGTCTTTTCTAATTCTTTTTACAGAAAGGTCTTCAGCCAGTTCAATTGAAATTGCAGGAATTAACTTCTTTTTCCACTGTTGGTCATAGCCTTCCCCGGTTGACTTCCAGCCAAGGCTGAACTTTTGTTCGCCACCATTTTCGTCATAGATGTCGATATCTTTATTGGTTTCAGGCTCCTTGTTTGCACTAATGATGGTGTTAGGTATAAATGCCAGAAACAAATTCAAGTTCGGATCGTTCAATCCCTCTAGTACTGCGATGGAGGAATTGGATAGACTCAAACCAACTACATCCAACAATTTCATGTCGATGCCAGATCTCCTTTCTTGGAGCTCTTCGATAGCCTTGGCCATAATCTTCTTCACTAGAAAGTCTCTAATCTTGCCTAATATGGATCGTCGCAACCTTTTCTTAATTTTGTCCTTTATCCCGTCCTTGACCGCCTCTTTGGCTTCAATGACGACTTCGGTCACCTTTTCCTTCTTCATTTCCTTCACCTTTTCCTTCGCCATTTCCTTCAATTTTTCCTTCGCCCTTGCTACAGCCATTTCCCTAACGGCTTCCTCTAGCATCAACATTATGTGAGTAGAAGACGCGGCGTATCCAACAATAGTGGTGCTGGTATGAGGAACTCTACCAAAGAGGTCCTTACTGGAAGAGAAGGATAGCTTGTTTGTAGGCTGGGGGGGTTGCGTGACAGCACGAGGAGCGAACCCTAGTACAGAGGGTAAAATATGATGGCTCATCATGACAATTAGGGTCATGAGAGACCATTTTGAAAATGATGGTTTCATGGTCGGTTGATACGATTTATGATTTAATCCTTACAATTTTGTGAGTCTTTCTGCTACTAATGAACGAGCTCGTGGATACGAAGGTCGTAAATTATGGTCGTAAGGATGTCTTTTTTTAAGTTCAAAGTGGGTGACTCCGACTCACTCGCTGGCACTTGAACTTCATTCAAATCAAATCAAAATGTGGTAAAATACTTGTAAAATACCATACTGTTTTTTCAATTTTTGGAAAGAATGGGGAGGGGAAGAGAGAGGATGGATGGATAAGACGAAAACTCCACGACGACCACTCAACTCAAGACGACGTGACGACAGAGATGAGAATGAAAGAATAACAATCCATGCACACATCATTGTTGAACGGAACAAAGACTCGTCTTTCCTTGCTTGGACCAACAACAGTTTTTTATTCTATCACCGATTTTACGAAAAAAATGGGAAAACGAAAATCAAAAGCAAGCAAACAAAAACAGACGAAGGCAAAGGCCTCGACACAGAAGCGTAAACAGAATGCAAGATTCAATATACCAATATCAAAGGATGGGATGATAGAACAAACGAAGCCTAACAAAAAGGATACCAAAGCCATAAAGAAATTTCAAAAAAAATTAAGAGGATCGACACCGAATGCTTCAAAGATACCGGCGAAGAAGAATGATGAGCACAAGGATTTTGAAGACGAATACAGGTCTTTGCAAGAAAGGCAATATCAAGCTCAACTGAGCAAGAAGGACAAATCGAAGAAGAATACTATAGAAATGGCACCTGCATCTCTGCAACTAAACCAGAAACCAACGGCTGAACAATTAGTAGATGATGCAGCAAAGCATTTGGGAAGCTTGAATCAATTAGGACAAGCGAGTATGCTGAGTAGTCAGGCTGTAGGTAGTAACCCAAACAGTAACTTGTTGCAAGTTCTGGCCGCACAGAAGCGGCATGAAAGTCACATAGCACAGCGAGAGGCAGCAAAACCTAGAGATATCGGAGAGGGAAACAACTTCTGGGCTTTACAGGATGAAGATGAGGAAGATAAAACGAAAGAGGTTTCGCCAACTTTCAACTTTGCTGCTCCATCGTTTGCAATGCCATCTACTTTTGGTACTGGTGCCGGACAAATCCCCGACGACGACCCTGATCTGTGATAGTAGCTCTCTTCTTAACGAATTGATGTAAAGGTAGAAATTTGTTTTTGTTTTATTATACTGTAAGGTACGTGTAGTGTAGTGTATGATACGTGTACATTTTAAGTTCTATTATTTTAAACTTCTACACGCACTTCAAAGAATCCAAATGTCTTAAATAAGCTTTCTAGTTGCCACGATGTTTCTGTATTGAAAAGTGTAAGAAAACCTTTAAAACAAGCCAATGACTTCACCAGTTTCAACATTGATATCAACATCGTAGAATCCAGGTCTGGTAGGAAGTCCTGGAATAGTCATGATATCTCCACATATGGGGTACAAGAACCCGGCTCCTACACAAGCACGAATTTCCCTTACAGTAATACGGAAGCCTGTAGGGACACCCTTGGCGGCAGCATCACAGCTGAAAGAATACTGAGTTTTGGCGATACAAATCGGCAAGTTTCCAAATCCAGCTTCTTCGTATTGGGAAATCTGCTGCAATGCGGTTTCCGTGAAATCTACACCGTCGGCCCCATATATCTCCTTACTAATAATCTCAACCTTCTCTTGGATTGGGAGGTTAACGTCATACAAGAATTTGAAGTTGGCCTCGTCATTAGACTCGCAAGCTTTCTGTACTGCAATAGCGAGGTTAGTGGCTCCAGCACCTCCCTCTGCCCAGTGGTTAGACATAACTGCATCATAAGCTCCTGCCACCAAACTAGCATTTCTTACTATTTCAATTTCAGCATCAGTATCGTTTTTGAATTTGTTAACAGCAACGACAACGTTGACGCCAAACTTCTTAGCATTCTGAATATGCTTGACAAGATTTGCAACTCCCTTGGATACAAGATCGGTATTTTCTTCAACGTATTCAGCAGCCAAAGGCTTTCCGGCACTAACTGCCGGTCCCCCGCCATGCATTTTAAGGGCACGCACTGTGGCCACAATTACAGCGCACTTGGGCTTCAACCCAGACGCACGGCATTTGATGTTGAAGAATTTCTCCATTCCAATATCCGCACCGAATCCAGCCTCTGTAACAACAAATCCATCCTTTCCTACAAGCTTGAGTGCGATTTCATCTGCGACAATGGAGGAATTTCCAGTTGCAATGTTGGCAAATGGACCAGCATGAACTAGAACTGGGGTGCGCTCAACAGTTTGCATCAAAGTGGGCATGAGTGCATCCTTCATCAAAACTGTCAATGCTCCACCACATCCCAAATCATCAGCAGTAATGGGCTGCTTAGTCTTGGAATATCCAACTACCATTGCACCAAGCTTCTCTCTCATATCCGAGAGATCAGTGGCCAAAGCCAATGCGGCCATAACTTCGGATGCGACCGTAATATCAAAACCAGTAGCACGATCATGCTGAATCTTGGGGGTACCGGGTTCAGTTCCACGAGGCTTAACTTTTTCCTTCGGACCGACGCCAACATTCACTCTTCTCAAGTGACGATCGCAAGTATCCAAGACACGCTGCCACGTGATGGTACTCTTATCAAAATCCAATCTTGCAAATTTACTTTTTTCTTCATCGGTCAACTCGTCGGGTTTCTTAGTGGGGTCAATTCCAAGTTTGACAAGACGGCGCTTCATGACTGCCGGAAAGTCTTTACCTTTAGGACACAAACGACGGAAGAGTCCCGCATCGGATTGTGAATCTTCGTGAAAGAGACGGGTGTCAATAGCAGCTGCCAAGAGATTATTCGCGGCAGTAACTGCGTGAATATCTCCAGTGAGATGAAGATTGAATTCTTCCATGGGTACTACCTGAGCATATCCTCCTCCGGCTGCTCCTCCCTTGATACCAAATGTTGGTCCCTGTGATGGTTGGCGGATGCACGCAAAGCATTTTTTGCCGAGGGAAGCACCGAGTGCTTGTGCGAGTCCAATTGTGGTTGCTGTTCATTCATTCAATCATCGACGGAATATGTCAATGTGAGAAAGGTTTGAAGGCAAATGACTTTTCTGTGTCATGGACGATAAGATGAAGCCCGACTTTTTCAAGATTGCATTCATCTTACACGTACTGTAGTGTCAATTGAATGCAAAAAACTTACTGGACTTTCCCTCTCCAAGAGGAGTAGGATTAATTCCTGTCACAACAACATAGTTACCGTCTGGGGAATCCTTGAGACGATCTTTTACAGAGAGAGAAACCTTTGCCTTGGAAATTCCCCACAGATAAAGCTCATCTTCAGCAATTCCAGCCCTGATTGCAAAAAGTTCAAAAAGAGGTTTTGGATTCAGTCAGTGAAGGATTTGGTGATAGATGGTGCACAGTACCAAAATCATACAAGTATTGTTGACTGTCATTTTTTTTCCACAACTCACTCCTTGGCTACTTCGGCGATGTCAAGCAAACCGACCTCCTTGACAATGTCCTGACTGACTTGAATATCGGAAGGCACAGGGTTTTTTGGTTTGAGGGTAGGGTGACCTAGAATGTTTGTTTCGGACATGATTGAGTTACTTGTTTCTGATTCAGTGCAATGATAGATTAGATGATACTCGTGTGTAGTTGGGTTAATAAGGTTGTTATGTCTTTGTCATGTGTGTGGTTCAATGTGTGTCAACTGATAAGATTTGAATGAAGATCTGAATGATCCGGAGCGAAGGCGCGGTGGGTGGATTTTACCAAGATGACGTAAGCAATGGGTGGATTTTACCAAGATGACGTAACGTACGAGAAGCAACCCGGGAAGAAGAATTTTGTGGCGCGCACGCGCTGTGCGCGCGCAGATACAAGTCGCACGGCTCGGAAAAAGGAAAAACATTCTTTCTTGTTGTTAGAATTAAGAATGAATCATCAGATAGAGTCAGCGATATCATTCTTGTTGTTGTTAGAATTTAGAATCAGATAGAGTCAGTCAGTCGACTCAACCTTATCAGTGGAAGTTGATAAGATACCCCCCATCAAATCACTTTACTAGCATGATGAAGTTCGCCTTGGCTTTAGTTTTGGTTACGGGAGCTCAATCCTTCGTGCCCAGAAGCTCGCCTGTACCAACAAGATGTGTCCAAAGAAACTTACCAGTATCTTCATCACAACTACAATTCTCCAAGGATCCCCAACAAGAAACATTCCAAGAGAAACTAGACCGGATACTTGATACACAATTTTTTGATCCAGAGAAATTACTTGAAAATGAAAGTTCTGAAATAAACGAGAATCCGGAAAAGTCCATGAATCCTCTTGTATGGTTTGCAAATTTGGTTACGAATGATTATGAAACAGCAGAAGCACTTTTTGCGGCTGGCTTTATTTCTTTCATGGTCGTGATCTCACAGGAATTGTTGAGGATGATGAGATATGGTGATGCTTATCATCCTTTTCAGAATGGAAGTGGTGGTTCTCTATTTTAATGATGAGTGCCACCTAATAGATAGTACACGTAGCTATAAAGCAAGTTAAGTAAATACTGTCGGGAAGAAAGGGTGAAAATTGTCACAAAGAGTCTTAGGTGCAGTGCGTGACATATAAGGATCAAATGCATTGGAAATTAATAAAGTATCGGCAGCCGAAATTTGTCATGATCTTCAATTTCAAATTATGCTGAATCACTGAAAATCATGATAAATTTCGGTTGCCGGTGGGAAAATGATCTTCAATGAATGCTGAATCGAATCAATCAAAACGGATAGAAAACAAGCACCTCATTTTTGCCCTCAAACGGAAGCGAAAATCTTTGTATCCGCTCGTCCTTTCCCATTAAATACTCTAGAAATTGGTCATATGAACAAACGGTTGCTCCATTTTTCAATTTACGATCTGGAAATAAGGACGCAAAAACGCAGCAGGGGATGATCGCAGCTGGCTTATTTAACTCAATAGCTGCATCCAAAATATCTTCAGTGCACTCATCAGGGTGCAGACCAACAATGCATGTAGATTTCCTAACCAAGTCCAAACATTCATCATTCAATACAAAACACTTTGCGACGTGATTCGGTACGACTCCTTTGGCTCTTTGAATGCGTTTAATATCTCTCGAATGAAATTGTTGCGTGTCTTTTTTGCCGCGGATTAGTGGGTCTATAATGGTACACTGTGATTGTGATTGGAGTGATAATTCTAGAGACAATTGACCCTTGCCACCGGCAATATCCAAGACGTGTCCCTTTTGGAAGAATTCTGGTCCGAACCTATCAATGAGAAAGGAAGCGAAAATTTTTGCACGAAGACCTTTGTGCTTCTTGTCGCCATGAGATGATGAATCTTGGGTTTGCTCGATGGTTTTAGTATCTTTGGATTGTTTTGATAATTTCGCGTGATTGCTATTGGATTCCCCATTATACTTCAAGTACTGATTCATTCTTGATGTAAAATATTTGGAACACGATACGCCTTCATGCTGAATGCCGTCTGCGTCGTCGGCGGGATGAACCGTTTTGGCATGGTCCACAGCTTCTATCCGTGGATCGACCAAAATTGACCACCTATGAACTTCGTATTTTGGAGTGTTGTGGGTAATCGCACTCGCACCCTGCTGATTTGATTCATTGTGGCTTTGGTATAGTTGCAGTTTGATAACAGCACCATAGGGAAGCTGACTGTTTTTTGTAGGAAACGTTTCATCCTTTGAAGAATCCCATGCATTTGATTGTCTACGAAATACAACTTGTATTATATTCTCGTCTTTCCCGGTATCTATATCGCCCTTCATCTTCATTCCTTCCATCACTTTGACATGTGAGAACGCAAGGTTTTTTCCCATAGACCTTCTCCGCACTATGATTGCTTTGATTTCCAGACAAGGTTTATTTGCGAGGGATGTGTCAAGAATTTCGCCCTCACTCATCGCCATGATGAAAGAGGCTATCGGAGAGGTAGGGTATCGCTGGTATTTTAATAATGTAGTGGATAGATTGGTTGAGTAAGGATATTCTAGGCGGCAGGTACCGTACGTACAAGCCTTCAAACTGGTGTTGGGTTTGAATAGCGGTCTGCGGCTGGGCTGGGTTGATTGATAGCGAGCGCAGCGAACCATGTGAGAAACTGCGCGAAAACCGTTGATTTAGTCCTTTTATTTTACAAACAGCCGACACAAAATTTAAACAAGAGTGAAGAGTGAGTGCCAGAGTGCCAGGAAATTGAAAATGCCACAATGCAACGATACACACGATACAATAAAATAGAACCACCCCATAACAAAGTCAAAATTCAAACATAGCCGCTCTCCATTTTGATTTTAATTAAAACGTAGGAACAGGAATAGCACTCTATAATCTCATGCTCACAGCTTGAAAATGTCAGTTACGTTTGGCAGAGGCATCCACCTGTGGAACTTTGGCATACAGCAGAACAAAAGCAAGCACGATGACAGTGACTACAGTGTGGCCAAATTGAGATCCCTCTATGCAACACTCCTCGATGCCATTACACCTGTGGAAGATATAACTTCCACATTCTCGTCAAATGGTACTGATAGTCTAAGAAACTTTCGTCGAGCGGACGGTACCTCTAGGTCAGTTAGGAGTGCGAGTATGGATGAAGAAGATGAAATTAGCTTTGAATTGTTTGCCGACGCCTCAAACACTAATTCGGACTTTGCATGGCGAAGAATCTCTGCAACGAACATACACGTACCACCCGATGAAAGTTTCGACATTGTAAACTCTTCTAGTTTTGACGACAACGAGGCCGCTGTTGCTGAATTAATACACGCACGGAAACTGGAAGCTAGAGTGGTTGAACTTATTCGCAGCATTGGTGAAATTGTCGTCTATGGTGAACAAAGAACCAATAATTTAGCCCCAAGCGGAAGGAGCAAAAATGCTGATGGGAAACGTAGCAATGAGGCGGTATTTGAATACTTTTGTCATAAGAATATGCTTTCTTTGCTTGTAGACATTGTCAAAGCGAAGCCAATGCATGCCAATGCCCAAGGTCAGAAACAGATGCAATACACTGGTGTTATATGGACAGCACTTGTCAAAGCTCAGGTGCTTCAAACTATTTCCTTTCTCATCACGAATGTATCCGATCCCAAATCACTCTACTACCTCCTATCCAATAACTATATCAATGAAGTTGTTGCTTCGATGATACCGTTGCAGCAGTGGACGGACAAAGCTCTCGATGAAATTTTGCCAGTATATGTTTCATTTCTAAAAACACTGGCGCTGCAATTGACAAAATCTCAAGAATTATTCCAATTTTTCTGCGATCAGAATGGAGCTACGAGTTCGCTGCCTTCCTTTCCCTTATTTTATGCAGCTGTGGAGGTTGTCTCCTCTCCGTCGAATCAGAATTTGGGGCAGTCGGATAGTTTTGTTCGTACAACTGCCTTTAATATCATTTTGAATATTTGTCAACTACAGGGAGAAGAAATACGGGTGGTCATAGGCGAATCTTACACAGAGCAACGAATGCTGTTATCTCATTTATGTGATGAGCTTGTTGAGCGTCATGACACGATTGCTTACATTATGATCGGCAATCGTGTTGATTCAGAGCGAAATTCTTTCTTGGTTGAGGAAGTAACAAAATTGGAGGATGACCTGCACTTTATGAATGACCTGCTCTGGTGTTCTCACAGGAAAATGAATTTTAGGTTCTGTGAGTATATCATGCAATACGCAATCTATAATCCTATTATGGAATATATAGTGGAAATCAAGTGCAATTCAGAACAAATGCAAGGTGACACGAGCGTCAGAGATGAAGAGATATGCAGCGAGGACGAAGCAAAATCCGAATCTGCAATTTTGTTGCTGTTGAAGATATTCGACACAATAGACTATACCCCCTTGCTCAAAATGATCATGGTTGCTCTGATTCACCCTTATTCGCCAACTGAAAATCAGTTTGACGAAAAGTTACGCGATGGGATAGAGTTTATTCTGACCCCCGCATTGAATGCGATAGCGCAGAATGAATACATAGTAGTGAGTGATGATGTCACGGACGAGGATAACGGAAATTTCTCCAAAGCAGTTATGGAAGGCGAATCAACTACTCATATTTTAACAAATCCAGAGGAATGTAGTGAAGAATCAGAAAGGTCAGTCACTGCAGTTTGTAATAGAGTTAGAGATGCGATGTTACTCATGTTGTCGGGAAAGGTTGGAAATAGAACCTTCATACTGTCTACACTACTGTTTGAGAGCATCCTTAATTCCAAGACTGTTGACTTTTCGATGCTAAAGATGTTACGTTTACTACCAAGTTACAACGAGAGCAATGATACCAATCGTGTGGACTCTCCGATTGAGAATGCTTTGTGTCATTATTTTGAATCTTTGGGGCGTCAATCCTCATCAAAATTAGGCGCTGATGCAGCTGAATGCGCAATATCCTTTGTGCTGTGTTACATGACGCACCTCCTTCAAGCTATGACGAACGGTGGTGTGGAATTGAACCACGTCGAAGCAAGAATACTTGAATCGAAACTTTTCTCAAGCATCGAAAATTCTAAGCAATGCTTTGCTTCCAATTGTCGGAAGTTGAAGAAAATTGATGGAGTCAGCGAACTGTTTCCCGATCTAACCATAGCAGAGATTTCGAAGGCTTATTGTATTGTGGATGCAAATGGACCACATCTCAGCTTTATTTGTGACCTTGCTTCTCTTGCAGGTCGTGTAAAAAATGATATCTTTGATAAAATGATTCAGACGAAGCAATGTTCTCGTTCAAGTGAAACTGAGGATGCTCGTTTTGCGATACGCAGGTTTCTCCTATTGAAAGCACTTGATGATGTATTTGCTGATTTACGTGACAATCTGACTGGCGAGGCCGGCATTTCATCTCGATGGAGTTCTACGCTTTTCTCTCTTCAGACGTCGTGTCGAGCCTCTAAAGACATTGTTGCCATTGGGTGCTTGGATAAGCAATCAATCGTTGGGACTGATGTTGATGCGAGAAATAAAACAACATTTTATTTTGCACCATCTCTCGCAATCACAGACGGGCGCACGAGTGGCGCTTCCTTTTCAAACACGACAGAAAAGAACAAGCGTCGCCTCCTGGCTGATAAAATTTTGATCAATGGATCTTCGAAGACAGAGCTGATTCTCGTTGTAGACCCAACAGAACTGCTTGTCTTGAAACCGAAGTCAAGGGATGACATGGAAAAAGGTACTATTCTGTGTTGTACACTGCTGAATAATATTATTGCTATTGCTGCGGACGGAGAGTGGCTTCACATTGCAATGCGTGATGTAGAAGATGTGGGTGTCTTGATTAAGAAAGGCAATATGGCGCTTCGTTTTGAGAATGTCGAAACTTGCCAAAGTGCAAAGAGATGCATAAATGAAAATCGAAAGACATCAAAGGATTCAATTTCGTTGATGATTGATGAAATGCTTGATTGTTGAGAATCTGTCATCCGATGCATTCAACAGCCCCAAGAAAGAGCCTACGTTTCCACAAATTCGTCCAGCGTTCAAACATCTAATAAAAGTTGTTATATAATATGAAATATCTTCATGTATTTTACTGATACAGCCTATTGTAGTATGTATAATGCACAAGTTCGGAATTGTCTACTGTATTTGACCCAGGCAACTGCATCAAAGCAGCATCTTCAATTTACCTGAGCCCTTTTGGCTGCTGGTCCATCACCATCGTGGAGCGCATTATCATACAGCTCGAGGCCTTGTTTTCCGTTTCTCTTGCTTGCTTCAATGCTTGATTTCTTTGTTCGTGTAACAACCGGAGAAAAGGTTTTTTCTTTCATGTGCCTTATCCGTGTTGTTCCGAGGGAGTTCATGGGCAGCTAGCATAATAGCGCACAAGAAACAGACAACAATGAAAAAACAGACAACGAACTCATGGGGCAACTAGTATGTACCGGTACATACCGTATGGTCTAAGGTCTAAGGTCTAACCTAACCAACCAACACATCATTAACAAGTTCAAAGTACGCGCACGAACAACTGTGTGCATACATATTGGTGATTTCTTAGCAAGCAGTAGAGTGCATTTCTAGCTACACGTACACGGACTTGGAGTACAAAATTTGTTAATGGGTATTAAACGTGTAGTTTGAATACAAAAACAAACTTTCTAGAATATGGTCACGTCACAGATTACAATTCTTTGGTCGACACAAGGCGG
>Ga0115005_10001503_pt1 | contig 18523 bp, 7 predicted proteins | sample ArcOceMetagenome_FD_87163 | JGI IMG/M metagenome (GOLD analysis project Ga0115005, IMG submission 87163) | Marine eukaryotic phytoplankton communities from Arctic Ocean - Arctic Ocean - Greenland ARC118M Metagenome | ecosystem: Environmental > Aquatic > Marine > Oceanic | place: Arctic Ocean... | reverse complement strand
TCTATCATTAACTAATTGTTGATGGGTATCAAGAGAGTCGGCCAGATTGGCGATGGCGCAAATTGCCTCACGTTGAATTCTTATCAAAGTGTTGGTGCATAGTTTTAAGAGTGCGTTCAGCGCTTCTGTAACTACATAAACCCTACTGCTTTCTTCTGATGTAATAAGACATATCGAAACTGCTGCACAATGTTGGAATTTCATTGATGGATGCGATGAAAGATAGATGAAGGGACTAAGCCCTTTTTCTCTCACTAATGCTTTCCTCACCCCTGAACAAGTACAAAGAAGCTGTATAGCGATGGCAACATATTGTTGGCATATTGTATCATTGGTAGTGCTGCATAAATTCATTAGACATGCCATTCCACCTTGTTGGTGTATTTTAAATTGTGTTTCCGTCTTGGCAGAGAGGTGCGCTAGAGCTCGAGAAACATTCTGTTTTTGGAATTATGATCAGATCAGACTGAGAATTACAAGCTTGAAGTCTAATTTCAAATGAATGTAAAAGAATCTCACCTGAAGAATATGACAAGAATTTGACCTCGAAATTACAGCTAGAGCTGGGACCACCCCAGCCTCAACCATATCCAGTCGATTTCCATCCTCTTCGCTAAGATTAGCTATAAGACCTGCTAGCTGTAAGAGCAAATGTTCCGAAGCTCCAAGGATCGCCGATGCTGCTTTGACGATTATGTCGTCAGCCATAACTATACTTTTTAGATCACAGTCAGAAGAAAGATGATGAAGCGTTGCGGCTGCGACGGTTTGGATCAATGCGTCTTGATCATCCAGGAGAGGTACCAATGCCTGTATTGAGTTCAATTCAACTAAAGCTTGCCTATTTAAAGAGTTTGAACTCAAATCTCTTAAAGTTGTTAGTGCGTGTTTTCTTGTGTTAAAATCCTTCGATGCGACCAAACTCATCAATACTGATGCGTGCGTCATCATCAGTGGGTGGGATTTCTTGTCTACGGCAATTTTTCGGCATGCTAGAGATGCATTGTATTGGCATTCTCGATCAGGATCAGCACAGATCTGAAGCAATGAATAGAGTCCACTCTTGATGATCAAATCGTGAATCTCGCATGATGACAAAAGGTTGGAGATAGCACGAGATACCTCGCGATAAACAATCGTACAGTCATGTTCCAATAATGGAACCAACAAAGGAGCAGCTTCCGAGTATAAAATTCTTGCTCGGCATTCGTCATTTTCAGCAAGGTAAGCCAAAGATGCAGCGGAGCTATGAAGAGTATCAGTATCATTACTTTCAAGTAGATGAAGAAGGGTGGGAATGTTACTGTCTGTGACAGCGGACCGATATATCGGATCTCTGCTTAAATTTTGCAAGCACGCTGCAACTTCCCTCTGAATATCCAGTTCAGAAATTGTTCCATTCACCTTCAATGTATTCAATATTTTTGAATGGATCAAGCGCTTTCTGTTATCTGCTGTCTCTGTGATACGTCTCAGTGCAGCTGTAGCAGCACATTGGCAGTGATAATTCCTTGATGAGGCAAGGTTCATCAGAACTTCCACTCCTCCAAGTGCACCTAGCATATCTATCAAGTCGTCACTTGAAACTAGATTCACAAAGCTGCAAGCCGCATATACTGCGAGTTCGTCGGCCTCGTTGATCCAAAGCGTATGAATTGCTTTCACAGTCTCTTGACTTAGTAGCGCATTGTGATTGGATGGGTTGGCAGCCACATTCACAAGGCATAACATTGCACTTTTCCTAACGATGACATCCTTGTCTGATAATAGTTCAGTCAATCCAGATAATCCTCCATGAAGTACAGCTTGGCTTTGCGTTATTTTGTCATTTGCAAGATTTGCCAGACATATGCAAGCGTATGTTCGGCATTGTGGGCAAGAATCTCTCAACATAATTATTGATGCCTGTAGTGCGCCATTTCTAGTAATTTTATTTCTTGTAGAATCATTAGCAGCCAAGTTACACAATATCATCATAGCAAATCTTTTACAGTCTGCATGTCGATTCTTGCAAAGTTCCATAATTGACGTCAAAACCGTTATTGATACTAGATCTTGGTGGCACTCTCTATTCGTCGACAAGTTGTACATCATCAATGCGCATGTTTCTTGTAACGTTGTAACCTCACCAATGTGTAAAATATTTGAGAAAGTGTCAATTGCACTTGTTGCAGCCACAACCGTACTGAATTCTCTTCCGATGATAAGATTACATAATGCCATTGCTGCCAATTCTTTGCATTTCATGTCTTCACTATCTACTAGACGCAGAAGGGTATTGATTCCATTCTCGCAAACGATTTGGTGTCTTATGATGCAACTCGTGGATAGATTACATAAAGCCTTAATGCTAGATGAGATAGTTTCATTGCATGATGATAGCAGTAGAGACAAAAGCACCGTGACTCCTCCCGAGGATAATACTTGCGAGTGTGTCGCTTTGCACGCCGATACATTGCATAAAGCCATTGACGCAAAGAGGCAACCTGCTTCACTTTTGGCCGAACACAAATTAATAAGGCAGGGGAGCAAAGATGAATTCATATTGCAAAATGGCTTGTTTTCTTCTGGTATTACAAGTCGGCTAAGTGTCCAACATGCATGAAGATTACACTCAACTCCTCTTTCGTTACATTTGACGAGATTGACAATAGGTTCAAATGCATGCAATTCACCTACTTTCATTTGCCCGTATGCATCTTTCGAAAAATTTCCAACAGCAGTAACCGCATCATTCGCTACTTGTCGACTATCCGATGACACAAGCTTAATTGCGATTTGCATGGCTTTGATGCCCAGAGTTTTCTTACTAACTGCGCTCACTACTGTAGACATAAAGCAGATGCACCTTGCTACTTGGACATGTACTATCGTAAAGAATGTATCGGCCATCGCTGTTAGCGCATCTACTATCTTTCGTTCCCATAAGAACTCTTTTACCTTAACGTGTTCAGCTAAGTTCGATAAAACACATGCAGCATGATGTAAAAAGTCGGTGTAATCCAAATTCTCCAGAATTCGCTCGCAAAGAGTGTACAATACACCATTGTCATACAAAGGATATTTGATGACGGAAGAAATTGATAGATGGTGTAAAACAGCGGCAGAAACTGCGCGCACACTACTATCTGTAGATGAGAGACTATTGAGAGCTATCGTGATTCCTCCTGCATCCATTATCAACACTTTCATTGCTCGGTTCGAAGCACAATCTCTCAGGGCTATGATGGATTGAAGGATAGCACTAGTGTTGCTCTTTATACTACACATATGGAGGATAGTGCGGAGAGTTCCATTGGCAACAATAAGCTCATGATTTGAAATTTTTGATGCTAACTTCCGCAGAGAGAGAGCAACACTGTACTGCACTTCACAGTCCGGACATCGCATCAAGGTATTGATCGATATCAAGCCATCGCCACTGAGGAATAAGCTCGTTGCTTTTTCTGAGGTCAATATATTGGATATTGCTCGACTTGCTTCTCGTCTCAGAGATAACACTTTGTGTTTCATCGTTTTTGTGAGTATTAGTACTATATCTCCATTACCTAAAAAGGTGGAGTGCGAGTTTGGGTCTTCTGCACAATTTGCCAATGACCCCAAAGCAAAGCGTGAACATTCTGAATCATCTCGTTGACAAAGGCGAGATAGGCAACCAAACGCTTGACTTTCAGTGATGGCTGATTTGCCCTCTTGGCATAAACTCAAGTTACACAGTGTCGCAGCGATTTCTCTCTCTATCTCATCTGTTGCATTCTTGGTTACTGACACCAAGGCAGATAATCCTTCGTTTGAAATGATCATCTTTGCTATATCTTTGTCAACACTCATATAACGAAGTGAGCACACAGCATGAATAGCGAGATTTGAGTTGAAGTGACTTATCATCTGCACTATGGAGGTTTCAATACCTATATTTTTGCATGCTTCAACTCCATCATTCTTTTTGACCAGTTGATGAACAGCAAAAGAAGATATAAAAGCGGTTTCTTCATCTTCATCTCGGACCAGTTCATTCAATAGGGCCGGCACTCCAAAATCAAGGAGCATCGCATAAAATGTTCCCGTCGTAAGTAAGCACCCAATAGTAGCACAGGAGTACACCTTGATTTCATTCGTGTCAATGCTATCTCCCTGTAATCTACAAAAGCGAAAGAGTAGTTGAATCAAATCTTCACCGGTTTTCATCATTTCTGTATGAGTCTCCACATTTGTGGAAATATTCAACAAAGCTAGAACTATGTTTCTTGTTGTAACACATTTTCCGGCGTCTCCCATGCAAACAAGTGACTTCATTACATCAAACTCGAACAATTTCAAGTGATTAGAATGATTGGAACAGAGATTAGTAACGAAACACGACAGCTCCTGTATGTTTGTGTTGATATGATAATCAGCGGCAACAATGTCGATGAAGGTTGAGCTCATTTCATGAACCATATCTCTGTGCAATGACTCCTTCTCGCTACAACTTGAGAGGCAGCGGAGTGATACAGAAGAGACACGTGTATTCTTAGAGGTAGCGAGCTCATAGATCACACCAAATTTGACGTGCTTCACAATAGATGTCTTATTATTTTCATGCAATGAAAGCCAGCATAGCGCTTCAATTGCTTCTTGCACGCAATCTTCGTCATCATATTTTTGACAGACATTAAAAATCGGCTCCAATCCACCACTGTCTACTATGAACTCTCTTATCTCCTTGCAGCTAGAAAGTGCACGGATCGTTGACATTGCGGCAAGTACATCATCACTATCATCACTGCACCCAAGAGAAAAGACAGGCAGCAAACCACCTTCGCGTGCCAGAAAAGCCCTGTTAGCGGGGTCAGCGCACATGTTACATATTGTATAAGCAATACATCTCTGAGAATCAAAATCTGCTATTTTTGCTGTACGAATCAATGGGTCCATTGCACCACTTTCAACAATGGCATCTTGCAACTCTGATTCGCTAGCGATGTTTCCAATGACCAAAGCACCAAATAGACGAGAAACTGAATCTGCGCTGCAGAGAAAAGAAATCAAATTGTTCATTTGAATTCCATTCAAGAATGAATGTGGGTTACTCCCTATATTCCCACTTAGTGATAAGTTACAAATTGCGGCGATGGCTTCGATTTGGATTTCAACGTCTTCAACAGTAGCAAATTCGAGTAGCGTGTTTGTCATTTTGGGACGAATGAGTTGATTCCTCATGATACTCGAGGCCGATAATCCACGGATAAATGACAATGCTCTTAATTTTAGCTCCCTTTCTCGGCGTGACAAAAAAATTTCCATCTCGTCAAAGCTGCCGGTAGCTTTCAGTGACTCATGATTTATTGCGTTCGACGCTAAATTTGACAGGCATAGCGCTGCGCTAGATACTAAGATTGGATCTGAACACTGCAAATAATTCAGCGACTGCTTGATGATATTACAACGACGAAGAACTTCGTGGTGCCCCTTGGAAGCTGATATATTTGTTAATGCGATGAAGGCGTGCTGTCTTGCCTCTTCGTCTTCTTGTTCTCCTTGCGAAACAACGAAAAATAGGGGTTCAATTGCGCCTTCCTCAACTAATCGAGGTTGGATATCACGATTAGTAGCGAGGTTTGATAACGTCATGGAGGCAAACCTACGGCACAATATCTCTTTTGATGACAACGACTGAATCAATGGCACCAAAGTACCAGCATTGATTATTAATTCAGTACAAGAAAAATCAGTCGAAAGGTTGCAAAGGACGCGAAGAGCTTCACGAACCACTTCAGTGGCTCTCGACCGTAATGCAAACTTCAAATGATGCAAGATGCCATCGTGAACCATTTCCTGCTGAATTACTGGTGCCTCGGCCAGATTTGCGAGAACACCACACGCCTGATGCGCAAGTTGTTCATCTTCAGACCGTGTCAGATCTGTAAGAACAGCCATGCCACCCTCTCTGCAAATTCGAACCTTATTTTCGTCCGCAAGAGATAGATTTCTAAGGCACGCTGCAGCTTCTAATTTCTGTTCCAAATTACCCATGGCTGCAATCAGGAATAGCTTAGGCAATCCATCGCATTGTATGAATTGTGCCGCGACTATCTTTGACACAGATATATATCGCAATGCGAGGCATCCATGCAACTTCGAAAACTCATCTTCCAGCCCCAGTATTCGTGTTATCATATTCGCAACATTATTTTTTTCACAGCAGTCATGGTAGTCAATATTTTTACTGATATTATGAAGAGCAAACGCGACACATTGATGTGTTTGGCTATCATCCATGCTCAGCAACGGCCAAAGACTACTCAATAAAGTGGGGATTGCCAGACGGTCATGATATTTGAAAGAGAGAGTGAGATTTGCAAAGGTAAGTGATGCGAATCTTCTGCTATGGGCACTATTATGATCTGATAATAGCTCGAATATGCAGCTCACTGGTTCTTGACTCATCAACTTATCATGAGAATGAATGACATTCGCAAAAAGAGCTAGACATCGCGAAACTTCCTTCTTTATCTCATCCGCGACAAAAGATGATTCAGTAATCCGCAACAATGGTGACAAGCATCCATCCTGCAAAAGTCTCGACTGAACAGCACCTCCCTTTTCGGCAAGATTTGCAAGCGTACCCACTGCATATACTTGTGCAATAGTATCATTGGTTTTCATCAGACTAACTAGAGCCGAAACGATACCTGATTGAGCCATAATTAGACTGTTTTGTTTTGATAGCGACAAATTGAACATCGCAGCGGCAGCTTCACGCCGGATTTCGATGTCCATTGTCTTGGCACATTCATCACCAGCTGCAAGTATTAGCGGTTCGCAACAGCCTGCCTTTACCAATTTCAATCGCATCTCGTCATTTACTGCGACCCCCCTTAAGCCTGCTATTGCTTGAAATTGTGCATCAGTGGTATCAGTCTCTACTGGTGGAAATGCATATGAGACAAGTATAGGAAGTACACCGGCTTCACCCAAATCTTCAGAGTTCTTCAATTGAGAGCAAAGATTTCCTATTGTAATGATTGCATTTTGTCTGCATTTGATATCTCTGTGTCTTGTGAAGCTGAAGAGAGAGTCTACAGTAGAGAGAGGAAGATATTATGAGTGAGACAAATTCACCTGGCATGAAGCAATGATTCAGAACAACAGCATACGATTCGTACCAAGAGTTCTTTCAATCACCAAATAATGGAATTCAGTTTTTGTGCAAAGATTTGCAGTCAGTAAGAGACAGAAGCGTGTGGTCTCATGATCCGAATCAAACTTGGTATCGAGAGAGATTCTAAACTCATCAATTATTGGATCCAAAATATCTGCATCTATCATAGCCTTGTGAAACTTTGAATTTGCTGCTAGATTTGATAAAGCCATGGCAGACATTCGTCGACAATCAGCACTTCCGTGTGTAAGAGTGGATATAAGTTGTGTCAAAACAGCCTTGCTTTTCATTATCATCAGTCCGTAATCTATGTTTGTAGCCAGATTTCCAAGGGCTCTGAAAGCTTCAGACAAATCTTCAGTTGGTTCATTCCTCAACTTTTCAATTAAAATTGGGATGGCACCATCGGTAACTATTGCATGCATATTGCCAATACGCTCAGATAGGTTCGCAATTGCACAAAATGCGAGGCGAGATAGCATAGGATCTCCATCAACTTTTTTTAGTTCATGAATTATAACTTTCATCCCGCCGTGAAAACATATGTCTTCCTTGTTTTTCTCAACAAAGGATAAAGTAGCAATAGCAGCAAGCACCTCTCGACGAATTTGCGAGTTTTCAATCCGTGCTAAATATAGTACTGGTTCGAGGCCACCCTCTTCGGTAATAACATTTCTTAGATCCATATTCTTGGCAATATTCGTAACAGCCAATGCCGCATACTGCCTAATTTCGTAATCGTTTGAATTGGAGAGCGAAATCATGACCTGGAGTATTCTATCATCAATAAATGTGGAGTGATTTTTGACCTCGTGCGACAAATTCACAATTGCCAACATGGCAAACTTTTGGATCTCAATATTTACATCATCAGATCTGACCAATGTAGACAACGGCTCAAGGACTCTAGAATCCTTCAGAGTAACCCTGTGTCGTTCGTGAGTACACAGATTTCCAATTCCAAATGCCCCCACACGCTGACAAGCAGTATCTCGAGACAATAAGTACGAAATGAGAAGATGGTGTCCTCCATTTTCAACAATTTTATCTGAAGCTGCCTTCAAATCACAGGCACACAAGTTTGCTAAGAGTCTTCCACCTTCTCTCTGCACATCAAGGTACCTTGATCTCATAACGGCTATACACGCTTTAATCGCTCCTTCGCAAACAATAATTTCTTGACTATATAAAATCTCAGCGAGATTAGCGAGACAAGCACAGCAAAAAATTGCTATCTGCATATCTTCATGCTGCATGAGAGTGATGAGAGGCGTCACAATACCTGACTTGGTTAATTCTATCCTATTCTCATCTCCGAGAGACAGGTTACATAGACAACCCGTGGCCTCACGGAGCAATATCATGTCTTTTGACAGGAGCAAACGTGAAATAGGCTCTAGACCACCCTCCTGAACTATCTTCATCTTGATATCTCCTGTAGCACTCAGTCCTCTCAAAGCTGCACAGGCATTTAGGTGGACATCGGGATCTTCACTGTACGCTAGGGCTATCAATGGTTGAATACCACCCTCTTGGACGACGATGGCATGTACATCGGCATTACTTCCTAGATTAGCCAAAGTACAAGCGACATAATACTGCGACAATACATCAGGGGAATTCGATAGCGAAAACAGAGCTTCAAGCGCTTTCTCTTCAATCATGACTTCATGGTTTACAATAGTTGCGCTTAAATTAGCAAGAGCTAAAGCTGCATATCGTCTTGCCTCAAGCTGAACGTCATTACTACGCACGAGCTGTACCAAAGACCGGACAGCTCCTTCCTGCACAATTTTAATTTGTGACGAAACAGTGGTTGCTAAATTTGCTAAACATAGTGCAGCAAACCTTTGACAATTGATTTCTGTATCTTTCAGTGCTTCGATTACTACATACAGAATTTCTTCAGTTAGAAGGTGGGAATGAACTTCTGCATTAGCTGATAGATTCGCAAGGGCTCTTGCTGCTTCCCCTTTACAGTTCAAATCTTTGGACGCAAACGTGGCAACAATTGGAGGTAGTCCATTTTCATCCAGTAACCTTGAATGATTTTCGCTTATTTCAGCTAGGTTCGCAATCGCACAACACGCATGACGTTCAACAATTCGGTCACCTTTCAGAAGCATCACAATTATAGTCGAAATAGCTCTATCTGAGACCTCTTCTTTATTTTCTACAGCAGAAGAAAGGCAATTCAATGCAGCAGCCACTTCTCGGATGATTTCAACGTTTTCCGATCTGGCCATGAGCACCAAGGGATCTAAAATACCCGCTTCAACAGCCACTACTCTATATTCAGAGCTGATGCATATACCTCTCAATGCTGCAAGTGCTTGTCGTTGCACATTGTAATCATCAGAGCAAGCTAAAAGTATCAGCGGCTCAATAGCACCTTCGTCTACAATTTGCTTTCTATAGTTTGAATTCGCAGCCAAGTTCGAAAGGGAAAAAGCAGCAAAACGTCCAGATTCCAAGTCTTGTTCCTTCGCTCCAAGTTTCAAAAGAATCATCAGCGCCTCAATGCCTCCAATCATGGCAATGTTTGAATGATTCTCCGGATCTGCGGCAAGATTGCCCAATGCCATTGCACAATATTGTCTTCCAACAATATCCGCTTCCTCATTTCGAATATATTCTGTCAAATGCATGAGCGAATTTTCTTGTAAAGCAATTTCAACTCGGTGCAATTCTGCGCACGATGTGTTGGCCAATGCCAGTGCTGAGAATCGTTGGGCCTCTACATCACGAGAAGTCGTCAATAGGTGAATCAATGTCTTGACTCCGCCTTTTCTGACGATTCGATGATGAAGTTCTTCGTGTGTTGAAAGATCAGCTAGTCCAAAGGCAACTTCTCTTTGGTCTCTGGCATGGTGAATACGCCGTCCTTTTGCAACGAGTCGTTCTAAAACATTTGACATTGTTATTTGCCCTGCATTTTCGATTAAGAGTGAAGATTTCTTGTGTGAATTTTGATAACTTTTGAATGACGTTTGCTGTTTTGATTCATTTTCAATTTTATCGGTTTTCATTTTTGAAATATTTTTCAGTTGGTTTTCTTTACTTTCCTACTAACTGGCTTTAGCTCTTCCCGGCCAAGTTCTGAAAGTTGCCGGTACCAGGTACATTTGAACATTGCCTGCTGGTATACGAGTAGCATAGCAGCCGATCTCAGCTCAGATCCATACCGTAGGTGGCACGACGCAGATAGATAGCTCTTCACCACTTTGATTATTCTGGCTCATTCATAATCCATGTATTAGTGCACTAGTGTAACTTCAAATTGCTTCAAACTACACGTACGTGTAGTGGAAAAATACATGCGCCTGGAATGTTAAATTTATTATTGTGTGATGCCATGTCCACTACGGTACACGTAATAGTACATACGTACGGTATGTACTATGTAAGTACTAACTACCAAGCGATAGATACTACACAACAGTATTTATCAATACGAGAGTATCATAGCAATGAAAATGCTGTAAATACTGGTGCGCTTTGAATGATGGCGCCAACATACTTGTAACTAATTAAACTCCCCGACTTTCTCCCCTTTTTCCTCTTTTTCTAGACGACGTCACAAAAAGTCAACTGATATGACATCGCAACAGAAATTTCTGACAGACAAGGGACATTTTCAATTTCCTCAAGATTTCCTTTCATTAATTCTCGTATTCTTCGGAATGTTGCTTGGTTCAAAGAACTGTTCAAAGAAGGATACCAGTCCACTACCAGACACAATTACAAAACAAGCAAACCACTTTCCATTTCACCAAAGAAAAAATACTTCAATTCTCTCTCGGAAGCAGGCATTTCGTCACAAAAATTAAATTGATTGCCATGAATTGTGAAGATCATCCATTCGACACTACAAAACTTTGGTTGGAATCAAAGAAAAACCACAGGCTAATAGACACTCTATCCTGCAGCGATTACGAAGGAGCTCATTCTTGCCATAACGATGCGATAGATCAAATAATTCAATATCGCTTATCTGTGTCGCCAACAGATGGATTTGATACCGATTTCTGCGGGAGATCTGCTCTTCATCTAGCGATTTTGAGATTCAATTCTTCACCTGAGGGTATCAAAATGCTCTACGAAGCGAACAAGTCTGCATTGCAAACATTCGACTTCTTTGGCATTGCACCTATTTCTTTGTTTTATTACGATTCATATCCTCTTGAAATATTGGATAAATTTCTGAACCTTTGCCCAGAGAAATTTATCACATCTAATGAATCAAACTCGCACAATACAATATTGAAAGGATTGGACAAGTTGTGGTCAAGAAGGATTCAGAAAGAGAGTCTCACAGTGCATGATTTGATACAAGATCCGGCGTTACGTTTTCAATGGGAAAAATTCATTATCACTCTCGTAAAAGTTCACTATCTCCTTGTGGAAGAGGGCCTTATATCACCTTTAAGATCGCTGGAGATGGATTGCCAAGAACCACCTTTCTCGCCTCAAGCTATTGCGGCAATAGATTTATGTGGCCCCCATCAATTATCAACCGACCTGATTCTATTCATTCTACAGATGCATCACGCGGACAATGACAACTTCACAAAATTTCGACGCTTGATTCATATTTTGTCATTTTATCAGCCCATAGGCGAAATCGACGACGATGGCGATAAAACACTTGAAGCTATCCTTTTATATCGTCTATGGGCCTGCCCAAGCGAAGTGTTTCAGTCAGATGCTTGTGGAAGAACACCTCTCTATCACCTACTCAAGCTTCGTCCAACTGTGCGTTCCTTGAGGATTATATATGAAAGAGATAATTATGCGTTGACAACGCCTGATTTCTGTGGTATTTCCCCTACAGCGTTGGTGTATTTTCGGGAATACCCGATTTATGAACTTAAGACATTGTTAAATTTACATCCAGAGGCATTCATGGGAGGGACCCCACAAGAACTTGTCCCTCGACAAAGTGTATTGAATAAATTGATATCCATGTGGGACAGACTAATACCCACAAAGTCTATTACCGTGAGCTCTCTCAAAGCTGATGGTAAGCTCATGGACCAATGGGATAAGTTTATGGCAACGATACAAGGAGCAAACAATTTCTTCTTAGAAAAGAAACCCACTGAAACCTCTCAACTTGAACTTCATGGAGCCCTTGAAATGAAGGCTCACATTTCTTTGCCGAATTCGTTAATTTCGTTCATTATGAACATGTATCCGTCACAATTATCAACCATCATGGTGGTCAAAAATAGGAGAATGCTTCCCTTACACTTTCTTATCGAGCTATTCACTACAACCAAGTCAAAAAATGATACAGCGACATGTGTCACAGAATTTTCAAATCTCTTGAAAACTATGCTGGATTTGTTCCCAGAAGCTGCGACAATGCCACACCCAGAGAATGGAAGTTCGCTGCCATTGCATATGGCCCTGGAAGGGAACATGACATACAACGAAGGTGTTTCAGATATCATCAAAAAATTCCCAGCTGCTATCTATATCAGCGATGAGAAGAGTGGCTTGGCTCCTTTCATGATTGCATCCACGACCGAGGAATATGATTTGGATACAGTATTATCTGTGCTTCGAGGAGCCCCCTCGGCATGCCCAACGATAACATTGGTTTAGGAACAGCATATTATTGAATATTTTTATGCTTTAGTTTATCGATACGGTAAACTTGTTCGGTAACAAGCGAACCTTCTCTGCTATCTCTATCTCAACTTCTGAACAACGAATACCAGCAACTGCCCCCACACCTTTCCGCCAAATTGTCACAATAGACCAGCTGCTTGTTTGTGCTATATACTAGTATTGAGAATGACAAAACAAGCAAACCCCCCTATTCCTCCTACCAAAAGTAATGGCGCAAAATAGGTAATATCATCATCGTCATCCGGTTGTTCCGAGAGCATTGCCACCCATAGACCTGCGAAAAAGAAGCAAAAAATGCAGAACAACCGGTATCTCAGGGCGATATCCATTTATACCACAGCTACTGGGTCGTTGCGACGAGGATACTAGTATTCTGTGAGCGGCTTGCTGAAACCTTTTAGCTGTCTGGCTGTGCTATTGCGGCGATACTACTAGTATGCGGTAAGGTTCCCGCTGGTACCACCTTGTGAAAGCAGCACTCAATCAAGAAGCAACTGAGTCCTTCACTGTCCTCAGCATCTACGTGAAGATAATCTTCCGATACTTTCAAGCTTGCCACCACCGTTTACCAGACTTCCTAGTTTCAAGTTTCAATATTTTAGAATTGCGTAATTTCACGAAAGTTTTTTTTTTAAAGACACCACACACCACCTACACCTTCAAATTGGTCTTGATGAATACGAGGCGAGAGCACTGCTTGTTTTATTAAAATGTCAAACGCCCACGTATTTCATTTCCAGCTCTCTCCTGTCAAGAGTCTGTCAATGACGCTGGTGGAAACCACAACTCATAAATAGCCTAAATGTCAAAGCGAACACGACAAACGGCAATGTCATTTCAACTTGGAGTGGGGCTTTGCCACCACCGCACCATATACCACCCCTACAGTGGTTGTAAAACTGAAAAAACAAAAATGAAATTTGAAATTTCAATTATTTGGATCTTTGTTAATAATTTCAAATTGTCCGTACATAGTACAGCGGGGAGTCTGTCGAACTGGACCCCCCCCCGGGTCCAAGTTTTTGGCTAGGCTCAGTTCTGGGGGGGTCCAAGCTAAAAACTCTCCATTATTACTTATTACTAGTAATAAAAAATAAAAAGTGTAAAAAGGGGGTCCAAGTTTTTAGCTAGGCTGACAAAAGAGGGGGGGGATCCAAGTGAAAACTGGGGGGTCCAATTCGACAGACTCGACCCCCCTGTAATGTACCCCGATTTTTTCATCCCCCCCCTTTTGTGGTATTTTGTGATAACCACGACTATCTCAATTCCTCCTCTTTCCCAACAAAAAAATCTGGAGAAATCCCCAATGACCCATGATTTTTCCGGCACCCTCCACCAACCGTCCAGGATCGTACACATCTTCTCACACAACCGATAGAACATTATTACAGCAGAGGCAGTCATGAATGGAAGAGATCGCAGTGCAATTATCTTTGTCACAATTACGATTATTTTCTTGGTTGGATTGAAATCAAATCAGAAGTTTCTTAATGAGTACCAATCGCTGGCTTACCCTGCCCGTCAAACTTCTCCGACATTTCCGACTTACGTAACAGGATATGCTTCTCCAAGCGTGTCGCAACAGGTGTTGGATATCCTTGAAACCAAAACTGTACCAGAGATACCTCTAGTATTCGATAATTTGTTGGATACAGAAGAACTTACTAATAGTAGTGTGAAGGATGATGACTACATACCATTTTTCTGGCATATGTATAGAAGTGCGGGCGAAACAACCAAGCAACTGATGGGCGAATGCCTTGGACTTACTCTAGCGTCATCATTCTCATTTCCTATTGATAATTTGATGTTCAACCAAGACAATGTTCGCATCATGAGATTTTCTAATGTTAAGTATTTCAATGTCAATTTGCAGAACCAAGCGGGAATTTATAGAGCAAAAAATATGGGAGTCACAAACCGGGTGGAAACAGATCTTGGTCCAATGGTTGTAGATGCTCTTATTTCCCCAAATATAAATGCAGTGCTAAATACGCTGTTGAGTGAAAATGATATTGAAAAATATGAAAGTCGAGTGAAAGGAGGCATGTTTATGATGTCCCGTAATCCGATCGAGCGTGAAATCAGCAACTTCTACTCTGTCAAGTTGACAACCCAGCGTCCCGATGTCGCTGCTTATTCACTCTCTGACTGGTTTGGGCTACCTTCCTACACAGGCAACTCATTGGTTCGCCAGCTTACAAATAAAATGGATCCAGCGATAGAGATTACCATGGATGATTTGCATGTGGCTAAAGAAGTCTTACGACGGAAGTGCATCATTGGATTACTTGAAGAGAAACAGGAGAGCTGGAATCGATTTCAACGAATATTCGATTCACGTTGGAGCCTCAAAAAGAGACATACTGATGAAGTTTGCCAGGATAAATTGCTAAATTGGGGGTGGAAAAATCGGAATAGCATCACGCCTTTCATTGATATCAGCGTGGAAGATGAATCACAGAGACCAGACGAAAATATTGTGGATAGGACCACCTTCCGACAGATCGCTGCCTTAAATCAATTGGATATGTTGTTATACGAATATACAAGGCATCTTTTTTGGGAGCAGAGACTGTTTTTTTATAAAGAAGAGTCAAACAGTTTAACCCCCCAAAATGCAACCTCATTGAACGTCACCTCATCAGGCTCGGAGGTTGACTAATCCGTTATCAACAACACTGAAATGAAACTCCTTCAAAAAGATAATAAATTGTACAATAATACAAGACTATGCATGATAATGGCTTATGCTTCAGTTTGTCTGCCTACACGTACTTCGTACCCTTCATGTCATCTCAACGCCGGGAACTCTTCTCTCGACAAATCAATATCAGCTTTTGACACATGGTCTTGATTCACACCCCCTACAGTTGGAGTCTGATATTCATTTTGCGACCGATGATGGTGCTGCAGTTGCGGTTCATACGGATGCCATGAGCCATTCGCTTGATAATGCGAACTTGGAGCTGGTGTATACATCCCAAGACCACTATCATGATGCCCATGATTGTACATTTGTCCATCTCCCGCAACTCCATAGCCGTATCCACCAGCGTTAGCATGCGTATGGTGTCCATATCCGTTGCCCAACATTCCATTTTGAGCGTATGGATGATATTGAGGGTGCATAGGCATCTGCTGTATCATGCCTGGATGGTGACGACGTTGAAAATCAGGATCACTTGCTTCCTGCTCACGATTTCTCCATGTTACTTTACTTGCACCGCCTCCTGTAGCCGCTGCGGGCAGATTGCTACGGTTTTGTTTCCTATCTTTCGGGGCATTTGGCCCACCTGCACCTGCCGAGGAAAGTTGGGACGGTACTAGTGTTACCAATTCTGATTCATCCAATGGTGCAGCACTCTTTCCTAATACTGGTACGGGGGAAGTGGTGGCACTCCTACTGGATCCCGGGGAAGAATCATCAGGATTGCTGCTGTGAGTGGTATTGTTGACCACTGCTGCATGATCCGATCCATCTATATTACTTGCATTCGGGCTAGACTTGGCAGAATTGAAAATCCTCGCCCTCGCTTCCGCATACGCCTTTTCTTTATCACTAAGTTTCTTCCCCTTTCGTTTGCTAGCATTCAACTTTTGTTCATTCCCAATTTGGTTACTCGAAGAGGACCTCTTCATAATCTTGACCTTTTCCTTCTTCTTTGATTTCTTTCCCCCTCTACCCTCCTGGAGCTGTGTCATTCCTAGACGATCAGCGATGCCCATGACCCCCGCACCACCAAATCCCTCCCCTCTATCTTGAGGAGGTGATTGTTCGTATTGTGTCAGATCCAAATCAATAAGTTTGACAGAGGGAATCCGCGATTCCTTGACCTTGACCAACCGAATCAAGGCAGGGTTGTTGTTCGTATGATTATTAGGATTGTTATATCCCTGCTCCCTAACGATATTGAACCGATCCGCAAGGCGATGGAGGCACAGTCTCTGGAAGGAGGTCTGTCGCCCCACACCACCATCATTGCCATTGTATACATTCATACCATTGACCTGACCTCTTGCCACCACATTACCATTATCAGCATCGGGGGAATTGGGACCAGATCCAGATCCAGATCCAGAGCCACCACTGGCTCCACGGATCACAGTGCTATTTCCAGCCCCACCAACTTCCATAAAGCCACAATTTTTATCATTCATGAATTCTATGAGATTTTTCTCGAGACGGAGAAGGGCCATGCGTTCGCGTTTGTCGCGAAGCGCCGATAGGAGGGCCGAATCTACCTGTTTGTCATTATGGACTGCATTTGCATCTGCATCTGCATCTGACGAAGATGATGGATTGTTGGGAGATGCATTGCTATTGCTAGTACTATAGCTATTGTTCACCATGGCTATCGATCCAGTGGGAGCATAGTTTCCAGAGCGTGAAACGATGGCGATACCGGGAAAGGATTCCTTATCTTTGGGTTGCTGCGAAGCTGAGGGTTTCATTAGTATAGTCGGCGCATTGTTCTTCGACGACCTTCGGCTCGAGCTCCCAACTGAAGCAGATGTGGTAACCACCGTGATGGGTGGCATATCCGATAGATCACGTCTCTTCATTTCCTACTTTGCTTTGGTTACTGTTGTGACTATTAGATAAAGATGCGCATACGATATACTAGAGTCTTTAATGCTAGGAAGTTTGTAGGGGGATCTCCTCAACATTGAATTAATCGACGAGGAGGAGGAGGTCTTGTTGTTGGCTTTCGTCTGAAAACCAACAGAATGAAAAGAAAGTGAGGGTCCGTCCTGGAAAAATGAAAACGTCACAATTTAGAAACAAAGGAGAAGGAAAGAGCGAGGATCTTCATAAATATATTCCCTCCAAGGGTGAGTGAGCGGGAAAAGATCTTCCTATGATACGTACTTGTTTGTTGATGTCTACGTACAGTATTACGGTGCGGTATGTACTTTGATTCTTTATTTGTAAGACGGACTATGTACTGTAGATGTAGCGACTCAAAATAGCCTAAATATACCCACCACATAACCGTAATCCTACGCATTTCATTTTTCATACCAGACAGTTTTATAATAGTACGAGGTACATTACAGTGTAGGAAGGAAGAAAGATGTTATTTATTAAACACGGTTTTCTGTCTGTACAATGCACATTCGCATATTGCATATGTCTTTCTTGGTGACGTATGGTATTTAAAAAAAGAAGGAAGAAAGAGGTTATTTTAAACACCATTTTCTGTTTGTATTGCCCGCCCACACTAGAATATTCTGTTCGACTTCTTCGCACAATTATTTAAAAAGTCAAATATATCAATCTAAATAATCAAATCAAAATCAAAAGAAACATACTCTCTACATCCCTAGAGAAGACAACAGCATCATATCAATCAAATAGCTCGCTGTTAAAACATTCAGTCAATTATCTTAGTCTCTAATGTAAGATCATTGGCTTTCGGAAGTATCATAGTAAATAATTCCCTTTTGAAGTGGGAATAATGGAATGAATTGAATCTGTGTAGTACGAGTGTAGTACGTCATTTGGTGTGTCATCCGAATATTTTGAATTTCTCCCCAGACGACTAAATTAGGCTTTTCTGCCCAAATAGCAATAACTATTTTCAACTCGTCATTGCTTGTCAACATTTTTAAATAAGCCCTTCAACTACACATCAATTTGAAAATCGGACCAATTCCGGCGGAATCCGGGTTAATCCGGGCCGAAGGCCGGTGCCGCCAGGCGCCGGATTTAGCAACCCGAACCGATGACCCCTCGGT
>Ga0115005_10001500_pt1 | contig 18537 bp, 16 predicted proteins | sample ArcOceMetagenome_FD_87163 | JGI IMG/M metagenome (GOLD analysis project Ga0115005, IMG submission 87163) | Marine eukaryotic phytoplankton communities from Arctic Ocean - Arctic Ocean - Greenland ARC118M Metagenome | ecosystem: Environmental > Aquatic > Marine > Oceanic | place: Arctic Ocean... | reverse complement strand
GTTGTGTTCTTTGCCATTGTTGCAGTGATCCACGAACAGCACCTGTTCTCTCCGGTTATCGGTTGGGTACTGGCAATGGATGAGTCTGTGCAGCCGGGCATGTTCTTCCTGGCCAACGGTGTACTCTCTATGATCAGTGACAATGTGTTTGTAGCAACCGTTTACATCAACGAAGTCAGAGCAGTATTAGACGCCGGTGATATTAGCCGTGAGCACTTCGACAAGCTGGTTATTGCGATCAACACTGGTACCAACCTGCCAAGCGTCGCGACACCTAATGGTCAGGCTGCGTTCCTCTTCCTGTTGACCTCGGCTATTGCTCCGCTGATCCGCCTCTCTTATATGCGCATGGTTATTATGGCGCTGCCATACACCATAGTGCTGACAGCAGTGGGCTTATGGGGCGTTGTGTATATGGTCTAATGAGCTCAGAGACTGAGACTAGATCTAGCAAGACCCAATAAAGCAGCACAAAAAAGACCGGACTTGGTAACAGGTCCGGTCTTTTTACATTGTTGGAAACAGAAGTAGAAAAAAGCTTAGAACACTAGCCCTAACTGAATATCCATCCCATGCAGCACCACTGAATTATCGCCATTGATTTGCGACCACTTGTAACGTAGATCCAGCGGAAATCCAAACAATTCGGTCTCAAGGCCAACAAACAGCAATCGATCCCAGCCGTCTGTGTTAGCTTCTGTGCTGGCGCGAATGGAATCACCCAGAGTTCCGTCAGCTGTTGCATCAATACTCCAATGGCTGGCACCCACGCCTAATCGAAACCTAAGCTGTGGCGATTTACTGTAGCGCAGCGAAACAGCTAGGTCGGTCAAGCTGATTTCCGAGTCTATCTGCGCAGCAATTGGCACCCCTCTGCGCTCGCCCGCGAAATCACCGCTGATATCATATAAGACATAATCGGACTGCAAGCCAAGAGCATATTGAGGATCAAGCTGGTACTGGTATGCATAGCCAAAACCAAAAAATTGGCTGTCAGCAGAACCCTCAACCTCAGCCCCGAGAAAGGAAGCTGACTCTCGGGGCGAATAACCCCCTCCCACACTCGCATACACAGAGCCTAGCATTGCATGTTCAACCTCGAACTTAAGGCCAGCACCGCCAGCGCGAAACGACGCTCGCTTGTCGAGCACTAGAATTTGACTTGAAGCCTCGGTATAACTGGCAATGGCTTTTAGCTCATAAGTCATTGGCTTAGACTTTTCTAACACGGAGCTGGCAACCTGATCTGCCAGACTAACCGAGGGCAGTAACGCGGCACTCAAACCCAGAGCACTCAAACCCAAAGCACTCAGACTTTGGGCTATCAGTGATCGGCTAAAATCTGCCACCTTAATTACCTATCTGAATAATGGCATTAAGCTCTGTAATCTCTGCATTATCCCTGTCCGCAAGGGGCAGCGTGGTAGCCACATTAACGTGCAATGTACCACTGCGTAGAATTGAGGACGGCGATACTGCAGAGACCTTCGTCAGCGCCGAAAGCAGCTTGATATCCAGTGTTGCAGGATAACTGACACCATTGCTGGTTATCGAAATCATGTCTGCGTCATCATTCTCAATCTCCAATTCGACCAGAGTGCCCGCTGCAGTGACATAGGACGCCACTAGAGACTGTGGGGGCACAGTTACTGAGGCATTAACCCCATCAGACACCCAGTCCACCAGCAGTTCTAAACTGATCTGACGCTCGCCATCAGTGCGACTGCCGTCGACACCGTCAACCACATTAATGGTGACAGTCGCGGAACCTTCGCCAATGGCCAGGCTCTGGAGCGAAAAACTCAATGTTGGTGAACGAAAATCGCCGCCATTGGTGGCATTTTGCATATTCAACAGATTTAGACTGTTAGATCTTAGATCCACATTTAAGGTGCCCTCAGTTGAACTGAGGGTAAGCAGATTTGAACTAAAGGCCTGACTGCTGGGGTTGTAGTCGTTTAAGGTCACAGTGGTTCCAGAGAGCGTAAAGGCATTGCTACCTGAGGGTGTAAAGATAAGCTCTTCGGCCAGCTGATAACGTCTAATATCATCCACTAAGAAAACCGGATCCACCAGCCTGACTTCAGTCTCTACACCGTTGGTATAACCCAGCGAGCTCAACGACACTGTGGCGCTATTACGGTCAGTGTTCCATTCGGTTTCAGCGGCAAAGAGAACCTGCGTGGCACCAGACCAAACTTCAAACTGCGGCAGCGCGGCATAGGCAGAGAGCGGCTGATCGAAATCGATACGAATTTGCCTAGCAGCAACTTCGGTGACGCTGACGCCCTCAAGGGAGCCTATAGCACGAGGTGTTAGCTTGGTCGCAGCAGCTATAATATTGACCTCTCCCGCGCCATTAGAGGCTTCAGTAATACTGAATGCAGCTTCGCCTTGGTCGATAAATTCAACCACATCCGCCCTAGCTTCATAGTAGGTATGATCCATTGAGTCCTTAAAATAGACTCGCATTGTGTCATCGAGCAAGACTACATTAGAAACTCCAGGGTTAGCACTGTGTCCCGTATCGCCATACACCGCGTTGTCATCATAGCGTCTTGGTAGACTTTCCAAGTCGAAAGCAAGAACTTGATAATCGGTCAGTTCAGCGCACTTATTCACTGCTGTTTCATGAGCATAAACGCAGATACCCTCGCGTTCAGATTCAGGTAAGATCCAATTTAGATGGTCTCCACCCTCTTCGTCAGCGCGCCATGCAGCGATAACTGAAGCCGCGAGTACGGCAGTTCGACTCTCTGCTCCTGAATCAGACTGAACCTGATAATCAAAAACCAAATCACCTGTCAGAGTATCGCTGGGAAATATCTGTAAAAAGTTCATACCGTGGAGCCTTACAGAGCCCCGCCCATCACTCAGTTCAATATCCGTTTCACCGCCAAACCAAGTCTCACCTTCAAAGCTGAGAATCGGCTCCAGAGGCGGCAGAGTCTGCATATAGGCTATGTAGTCAGATGAAAAAACCAGTGGCGTATACTTGATATCAGTTCCTATACCGCTCTGTTGCTGCCAGTTATAAGACTGCGCACCCTCTTTAACCAGATCGATCTCGACACTGCCATCAGCGCTCAAAATCTGCGGCTCCGAAAAGTAAAACAGCTTTGTTCCACTCTGATCCACCACAGGATAGCCGTTCTGACCGGAAGGGCTAACTTCTAGAGTTTCCGATGACATCGAATACCCTGACCAGTGAATACTAGAGCCTGCGCGAAGTAGCGAAAGGGTTACCCCATCGGCCTCATCGACAATAAACTTAATACGTTCCAAAGTCTGACTGTCATAGACCGCAATGCGTTCGCCACTACCATCCTCGAAAGAGGATTCAGGCACAGCAAAATAGTCGTCGTTTATCCACACTGCCGTACTCGCTTCCCAACCACTATCGCGCGGTAGATCAGTGAGTTCGCCATCGGGAGACATAAACCAGACACTGCCCGACGCACATTCACAGGGCTCTGGAGAAGCGTCGAGACGCTGCCAGTTAAATCCATGCACTAGGGCAGCACCATCTGCTCGAAAGACCATACCACCGCGAGAGTTATCAAAGCGCAAACCGCTGTTTAGTGAGCGCGGTTGCACATCACCATCACGAACGTTGAGCAGACAGCGATGAGAGTTATCGTCCAAATCAACCCTATAAATAGAGCAGACCTCTTGATCCATTCCCTGCAGTGCACGCTGAATATGCGCGCTGGTTAAGAGATATAAAAACTGGCCATCCGGAGACACTGAAGCCTCAGCAATAAATTTTGTTTCGGTGGATAAGATAGTATCAGCGATCAGACTACCGCCCTCGCCCCAACCAATTGCATTGGTGAGCGATTGCAAGTTGATATCATCTGCCCAAGCCTGGGGAATCAGAATTGATACAAGCTGCGCTAACAAACCCTTGTCGCGTAACTTTAACTTCTCAAGTGAATAGGCCAGCTCCGCCTCATCACGGTCAACAACAGTTCCAAAACCCAGTTGTGTCGCGCCCATAAAATCCACTCTCAGAGCATCGGCAATGGATGCATCTTCGGGAAACACATCATCTCTGTCGACAACACCATCGCCATCTGTATCTACGACATTTCCTGCATCCAAGGGATAATCATCATTGGCATCAATCAGGCCGTCGTTGTCATCATCGGGATCGGCATTATTGCCAATTCGGTCATTATCCGTATCTAATGACTCGGTACTGTCCAAGGGAAATGCATCCAACCCATCCACAACACCATCGTTGTCATCATCAGGGTCAATAGCGTCTGGCACGCCGTCTTGATCGAAGTCGACAACCTCTTCACAGACATCCCAAGACAGCTCTAAAGCCTCATCTGCGGACGCCGTCTCAGTCAATGATGTTCCATCAGCATATTTGACAGTTCTTTCATAGCTGCCATCTTGAAGCCGATTGAGAACAATCTCATCACCGGCTACTGACGCACTTTTGCTGCGGTTCACCAAACTTGCTCCGGCCAAACCTGAGTCGCAAAACTGATAGGGTAAGGCGGCAGCATACTGGGTAAATTCAGCGATATCTAAGCTCGAAAAATTCTCAGTAAAATTGAACCAATCGGTCAGTGAAGAGAATGTCGTATTCTCTGATTGAAAGCTGAACTGAGCTCCGATCTCTGGAATTTCGCTCATATCCCGAACAAATACGTAGCGTGTTTTAGTGGACGCTGAAAAATCACCTATCTGACAATTATCTACATCCTCTATGCCTGCTTCAGAACTGATATTGACCAGCTGATATTCAACACCTGATAGAGTTGTCGAGAGCTCTTCTTTAGCATTACAGGAATAAACAGAATCATCCCCATTTCGTGATTCATAGCCACGCTCAAGTCGCAGGGACACACCGTCGACTGTTGATACTGCCGTCTCCTCAAACAGAATGGGCCTTATATCCGTGGACAGATCATCAGAAACCTTGGTCAGCTGTTTAATAATGCTGTCGCCATTATACAACTCTAGATCCCGATACCAGGCATCGGGATAGAGGTCATCCCCATCAAGACTGCTAAAAAAGTAGTAGTTAACCTTGGCCCAAGTGGCACTGGGAAACTCCGCTTGCAGTTCGCTGGTAGCAACCAGACTCTTCTTCAATCCCTTAACAATCTTTACTGCTGAGGCCTGTACCTCAGTGTTGCCGCTGGCAACAAAGTCCTCAAATAGCTCAGACTCTGGAATATTGTAATGTTGCACAACATCCGCGATCGACTCGGCCAGAACAGTTACCAACTGCTCTTTAATCTGCTCGCTGGCGATAACCGAGCCACAGCTCAGTTCACCAACTTGCTCAGCCAACTGCGACTCGACGGCTTCCCAGACTGCCGACGTCAGCGGAGAGATATTTAACAAGCTTTCAGCAGTTAGTGGCTCAAGTCGCGGCGGCAAAATCATCTGATAAGCCTGCTCAACGACACCTAGGTCAGCATCCACTGCACCTACGGGCACGTCGACTACAGTAGGGACGTAACTTGCACATTCAAGGTCAGAGGCACTTAGATCAAAGGTGAACTGCCCCTCAGCGACGGAGATTGTCGAGGGCTCATTGGTCTCTTGGAGGCCATTAAAATTGAGGTCTAAAAAGACAGTGGCACCACTGACATAGCCATCAATAACCTTGCCGCCTAAGGCAGTAGTAGGATCTTTCGGATCTACTGGATCTACTGGATCTACTGGATCTACCGGGTCTACCGGGTCGACAGGAGCTACTGGCGCGGCAGAAGAGCCACCACCGCAGCCTGACAGTAAAAGAGCGGCCATCAGGACCGAGGCTAAGATTGAAATTTTCATTATATTACTCCAGGAAAACTCGAAACAAACGTCAAGAGCTTGATACAAAAGGTCGGGTTACTTCAATGGATACGTAAGGATTTTCTTATTATTAATTATTCAAAGTTGGTTAACATAAGGCAAAAAAAACCTCAGTGCAAATGGAAAAACCCTTTGCACTGAGGTTATTGACTCAAGCACAACTTATATCTGCTTCGCCTGCTCTTCTGCTTTCAGCTCTTTACGCAATACTTTACCTACATTACTTTTCGGTAAATCATCGCGAAATTCGACAAATTTAGGCACCTTATAACCGGCCATATTGGCTTTACAAAATTCAACAACCTGCTCAGCGGTTAAGCTGGCACTGTTGGCCACCACAAACATCTTCACCACTTCACCCGCCTTGCGATCGGCGAGACCAATGGCAGCACATTCGCTGACATCAGGGTGCAGAGTCAATGCCTGTTCCAATTCATTGGGATAGACATTGAAACCAGAGACAATAATCATATCTTTCAAACGGTCGACAATTTTGATGTAACCCTGTTCGTCTACAGTCACTATATCGCCGGTATGCAACCAGCCATCGACAATCACTTCAGCGGTCTGGGCCTCGCGCTGCCAGTAGCCTTTCATCACTTGAGCGCCGCGTACACAGAGCTCGCCAACACCGCCCACCTGCTGTTCAATGCGGTTTTCATCCACCACTTTGATCTCGGTGCCAGGAAGCGGAATACCCGCCGTACCAATCTTTTCAAAGCCCGAGGGGTTCATGGAAATCACCGGCGACGACTCGGTCATGCCGTAACCTTCACTGACCACGCAGCCTGTGGCCTCGTGCCACTCGTGAGCCACAGCATCCATTAAGGCCATGCCGCCAGAAAGAGTGATTTGTAACTTGGAGAAATCGAGCTTTTGAAATTTACTGTCTTGCAGCAGCGCCACAAACAGAGAATTTAAGCCGCAGAAGATTTCAAACTTCAGGGACTTGATGGCGCCGACAAACATCGGAATATTGCGTGGATCAGGAATAAGTACGCTGTGTCCACGAGTGGCCGGCATCAGGCCCATGTTTAGCATCCAGGCGTAGATATGATAGAGCGGCAGCGGTGATACCGTGGTGAAATATTTCACCGAGCGACCACCGGAACTGACCATCGCCAGGGTTTGCGCCACGTTACTCATCAGTGAGCCCTGAGTCAGCATCACACCTTTGGAGACACCGGTGGTACCACCGGTGTACTGCAGTACACAAATATCCTCGTATGCAGGCGTATGAGAGGGGTAAGTACTCTGCCCTGCGAGCATATCTGTAAAGCTAACAATGCCCTCAGCGGGCAATCTAGGGCGCTTACCGAGCAGCTGAGTCACTGCTGCAAGCACAGTTTTCTTTGGCTGTGGCAGCAGATCAATAGCTCGAGTAACCACAACATGCTCTATACCGGTCTCAGGCAAGGCAGCCTGCAATGTGTCATAGAACTGATCCAGCACTACCACCGCTTTGGCACCTGAGTCATTAAACTGATGTACCAGTTCACGATGGGTATACATAGGATTGGTATTAACGATCACCAATCCCAGCTTCCAAGCTGCCACCACCACTATCGGATATTGCAGTAGATTGGGCAGCTGTATGGCCAATCGGTCGCCGGCGACAAGCTTTAACTGGGTATGAAAATAACCGGCAATACGCTCGGCTAATTGATCAATTTCGGCGTAGGAAAGTGTCTGCCCCAGACAGGTAAAAGCTGGACGCTCGCCGGAATCAGCAACCGCCTGCTGCCACAGGGCCAATAGAGAATCCGCTGGCAGACTCGGTTGTTGGCTGGCCAATCCGATAGCCAGTTGCGCTTCGACCGCGGCTTCTTGAACATTCATACCCATACCCATACCCATACCCATACCCATCAACTGTTTTTTTATAATTTATAGTGGCGACAAAACCGCGACCCAAGGACCTATTTCGACAGCAATTTCATGCCTTTTTCGAGACCGCCAAGGGTCAGTGGAAACATCTTACCCTCAACTAATTCGCGCAACATTAAAATAGACGGGGTGTAATCCCAGTACTGTTCCTGAACTGGATTCAACCAGACCAATTTATCAAAGGTCTTGGCCATACGATCCATCCACACATTGCCGGGCTCGGCATTATGGTATTCAACACTGCCACCTGGACTGTTAATTTCATAGGGTGCCATGGAGGCATCACCGACAAAAATCACCTTGTAATCCGAGGAGTATTTATTCAGCACATCCTGAGTCGACATCTGTTCTTCGCGACGACGGTGATTGTCTTTCCATACATAGTCATAGAGGCAGTTGTGGAAATAGAAATATTCCAAATGCTTGAATTCTGTTTTTGCCGCGGAAAACAGCTCTTCACAGAGGCGCACATAAGGATCCATGGATCCGCCAATATCAAAGAAGATCAGTACCTTCACCGCATTGCGACGCTCGGCAACCATCTTAATATCCAACATGCCAGCATTGCGCGCAGTACTGCGAATGGTATCGTCGAGATCTAACAGATCCTCGGACCCCTCACGGGCAAACTTGCGCAAACGCCGCAGTGCGACCTTAATATTGCGCGTGCCAATCTGCACCGAGTCGTCGAGATCTTTAAACTGACGATCTTCCCAAACCTTCACCGCGCTGCCCTGCCCGCCTTCACCGCCGACACGAATGCCCTCGGGATTAAAGCCGCCATTGCCAAAGGGTGATGTGCCACCAGTGCCAATCCACTTATTGCCGCCCTCGTGACGTTCTTTCTGCTCTTCGAGGCGCTTTTTAAATTCTTCAATAAGCTTCTCTAGGCCACCGAGACTTTCAATTTTGGCTTTTTCTTCTTCGCTAAGATTTTTTTCAAACTCTTTGCGCAGCCAGTCCTCGGGAATCAGTGCTTCAATAATATCGTCGAGGTTTTCAAGATTTTTAAAGTAGGCACCAAAGGCCCGATCAAAGCGGTCGTAGTATTTCTCATCTTTGACCATGCAGGTGCGCGACAGCAGATAAAAGTCATCTATAGAGGCAAAGGCCAGATTCTTCTCCAGAGCCGCCAGCAAATCTAGCAGCTCTATAATCGAAACCGGCACATTGGCTTTTTTCAATGTGAAAAAAAAGTTAATCAACATAAGCGATAAACCTTATCGGGCTTCTCGCCGAGTCATAAATGCCAAACGCTCAAGCAGGTGAACGTCCTGCTCATTTTTCAACAGCGCGCCGTAAAGCGGTGGAATCGCTTTAGTGGGATCGCGGTTGGTCAGAATGTCTTCGGGAATATCATCAGACATCACCAGCTTCAGCCAATCCACCAATTCCGAGGTAGAGGGTTTCTTCTTCAGGCCAGGAATCTTGCGCACATCAAAGAAGATGTCCAGAGCCTCGTCTACCAGTGTTTTTTTGATCACTGGGAAGTGAACATCGACAATGCGCTTCATGGTGGTGCGATCCGGGAAGCTAATAAAGTGGAAAAAACAGCGACGCAAAAAAGCATCCGGCAGTTCTTTCTCATTGTTACTGGTAATGATTACGATAGGACGCTGAATCGCTTTAACGGTTTCACCCGTCTCGTAGACATGGAATTCCATGCGATCTAATTCCAGCAGCAGATCGTTAGGGAATTCGATATCCGCCTTATCGATCTCATCGATCAGCAGCACAACCTGCTCATCAGCAGTAAACGCCTGCCACAGCTTGCCTTTGTCTATGTAGTTGCTGATATCGTTAACTTTGTCGCTACCCAACTGGGAGTCACGCAGGCGCGACACCGCGTCATATTCGTAGAGACCCTGCTGAGCTTTGGTAGTGGACTTGATATGCCAGGATATAAGACGCTTGCCCAGTGATTTGGCCACTTCTTCTGCAAGCAGTGTTTTGCCGGTTCCGGGCTCGCCCTTAATCAATAATGGACGCTGCAATGTCACGGCGGCGTTCACGGCCATCTGTAGCTCTTCGGTGGCTACGTAGTTGTCTGTACCTTCAAATTTCATAGAGTCTAAATCCACATTTTGAGTGATAAATAAGTTAGCCTCGCATCATAAGCTAAGAGCCTATATAAAAAAATGTACGAGCTAATGAATCCAAATAGTCAGTCACGGCATCTTACCTGAGCAACTATTATTACTAGAGCGCATGGTGCCGCTGTTAAGGCACTGCCGACAAGTGAATCCGCGGTTAACTATGACCGCGGAGTACCCAAGGCAGTATTTACGGCAGAGCATTCTGAGCAACGAGATTAACCAGCGGCGATTAACCATAGAGGTGGGATCAATAGTTATCACCACAGCGCCGCTGAAATAACCCGGAGAACAATATGAAAAATCACCTCGTGAAGAACGGCCTGTTGGTTTGCGCCATGTTATTGGCCCTAGCAAATAGAGTCCCAACTATGGCTGAAGACATCAACGAAGTCGCCGTTATCGCCTCTCCTAGCGACATTGACATTAACAGTGCCAGCGACAGCCACACTGATGCCCATGATGAATTTGATAGCGAAGTGGCATTTATTGTCGACGAGGTCATCGGCGAGCTAAAAGCTGAATGGAAAGACCTTGACCAAGAGGAGCGCCAGGAAGTCAAAGATGCCCTGCGCTCGTTTCAAGAAGGCATCAACATAACCATTCCCGACAGCTTCAGTTTTGGCGGCTTAAGTTCTGTGATAGTGCCGATTTTTGCCATTCTATTCACCTTCGGCTCACCGGTGCTCGTTATCGCCCTGCTGCTCTTATTTTCTTACCGCAAACGTAAGCAGCGCGACGCCTTAGTCGAGAAATTCATCAACGCTGGCAAAGATGTGCCCCCGGAAGTATTGGCCAGCTTTAGTGATAATGCGGTTAGCGGCAATAACCTCCAACGCGGATTAATCCTAAGCGGCATCGGAAGCGGATTATTTCTATTCCTTGGCATGCTGGTAGGTTGGGGCGTCGCTTCAGTTGCCCTCATTCCCCTTTGTATAGGTATAGCTCGGCTCTTGATCTGGAAACTCAGTGAGCAGCAAGCAGAGACAGAACCCCATAACACTAGCAATGCTGCTTAAGCTTTATGAACCCTACGGATCAGGCGTTGATTGACGCCGTCGTCAAGGAAGACAGTCACCGAGCGTTTGCGGAACTGGTAAAGCGCTACCAGTCTCCGCTGCGTTATTCATTGCGCCAACTAACGGGCTGGAATGAGGCTCTGGCCGACGATTTGGCCCAGGAAACCTTTATTAAAGCCCACAGTGTATTGAGCAGCTTTCAGGGTAAGGCGAAATTTTCCAGCTGGCTCTATCGCATCGCCTACAACCTGATGCTGAGTCACTTTCGCGTAGCGCGCAATCGTGAATTAACCGGCGGTTTAACGGGTCGGGAAGAGCAATCACTGTGGTTTGATAACGACCGTGAAGCGATCCTATCGAATGAATCCCTGCAACTGCATCGCGATCTGGCACAGGCAATGAATCACCTCAGTAACAACCAGAGAATGGCCCTGCATCTGAGTTTGCACCGCGAGTGCACGCAACAGGAAATTTCCGATATCATGAGCATCCCTCTAGGCACAGTGAAGACCCTAATTGCTCGCGGGAAAATTAGTCTCAGAGAGCGACTTGCGGACTGGAAAAGCGGAGACACATCATGACCAGAGAAACTGACATCGACAGCCTATTTGCGGAATTGCGCAGCAGTGAGCCCTGCATACAGGATCAAGGTTTTTCAACTCGGGTACTCATAGAACTTGAGCAAAAGGCCGGGCTGTCGTTTTTCAAAGACGCACTGATAACAATGCTATTTACACTGATTGGCTGCCTGCTGTCCTACGCTTTTTTCCCCATAGCGGAGTTCGTGGCGCTGTTGCCCAGCAGTATTCACATTAGCCCCATGTCATTGCTGACACTAGGCGGCGCTGTGGCATTGGCTTGCAGTGCAGCATATTGGACGCTAGAAACTGACCGGATTTGAGTGTATTGGTTGTCGCCAGCAGAGATCTCTCACATGCGCTCGAGATGACAGGATGATGATTGATTGCCAGATTCAGAATTATTACCCCCATAGTCTCATCCCGAATAACGCACTTATGCAAAAAGCCACCTCAACACCCACAATCTTGCAGTGAAGCCATGGAGACCCTTTGCGATCAATCAGGGCCCGTTTATGGATTTGTGATTTTCAGATTAAGAGAGCACTTGTTTGAGCGTTAGCGAGTTGTGGGAACGCTGAAAATCACAGATCCATGGGGCCGATCGCCAAGGGTCTCCATGGCTTCGCCCACACCAGAGCCCCACCGTCGTTACGCTCTGCGAGGTGACAGTTTAGTGATTCAATGCAAGAGATAACAGAACAGGCATTAACTGACAGACTTAGATGACTCATCAGGCAGGATATCAGCGCCAACATCGGCTGTAGATTCTGCAGTAACTAAAGACTTAGAGCCAAACAACTTAGCCCACAGCAGACGCCCAACGCCATAGATCAACAGAGCAAATACCAGCACCGCAATAATCGGCGCCAAACCCCGCTGAAAACCATCACTGGCCCCCGAGAGCAGCACACCTTCATAGAGGCTAACAAAAAACGCCGGTGCCAAATGAGCGTCATCGCGATAGGCAGTCACTGGGGTAAACAAAAACACCGCAGAGGTGAGTATAGAAATATGACGCACTGCGGCATAGGTAATATTGCGCAGCAGGTACCAAAGAAATATCAGTAAAAATAACCCACCAATGGAGTAGGCAATCCAGCCATGGAGATAATTCTCAGCGGTATACATAGTTAGTTAATCCATCTAATAATATGGTCTTCAATATCGTCGTCATGCACATGTAACTCAGAGGTCACCTTGCCCCGCAGCGATGCGCCATAACTGTGCATAGCCTCGCGATCACCGGTGCGCAGATGATGCCATTCCGGCAGCGGCAGACCTGCGGCTATAAGCCTGTAGGAACAGCTCTGGGGCAACCATTCCAGTTTATTGACGTTGCTGCGGTCAAGCTTTATGCAATCATCGACGATCTTGTGACGCCCGGCATAATCGGAACAGCGACAGGACTCGGTATCAAGTAGCTGACAGCTAACATTTGTGTAATAGATCTCTTCAGTGTCGGCGTCTTCGAGCTTAACCAGACAGCATTTAGCGCAGCCATCACAGAGTGCTTCCCACTGGCTATCATCCATCTGGACCAGAGTTTTGGTCTGCCACCAGGGTTGACTGGCCATTAGAGCTGCTCTGTCAGTGGAATGGGCGGCGGTGGCATCTGCAGGTAAAAACCCTGCCGATCAATATCATCCATCACTTTTACCACATCTGCCCGAGCCAGCTTTTTGGTCGTGGCCAGCAGCATGGTCGTGACCAACACAGGCTTTCCGAACTGATTTAGCAGAGCCTCTGGAACCCGTTTAAAACCGTCCTCTCGAGACAGGTAGAGATACATCTCTTCCTTGGTTGCGGTTTTATAAATATCGCAGAGAATTTTGCCGGCAATTTTCATAGAGCATCACTGCTATCGATCACCAGCTGCAGAGCCGGGATCACCATACTCCCCCGCCATCCATCAACTAATCTTGCCGGCCACTCACATTTGCCCTCAGACGTACTGCGCAGAATCGATTCCAACTCTTTCTTGTTGCACATAAGCTCTTTGGGAATAGCCTGTTGCTCGGCCACTTCATTAATACTGACTCGCATCTTTTTCATCACATCACTCACCGCACGAGACAGTGGCTGTGGCAGTTCGCTGGGTAAATCAGTTTGATCCACATTGGCAATTTCATCTAGCACCTGCTCGCCAAAACGTTTTACCGAACGGGAGTACCAGTCTTCAAGCTGATGCAGCTGGCTCATCTGGGTTGGCTTATTATTCGCCAAATCCAACAGCACATTGTCTTTCACTATATGTGAGCGCGGTTTATCCAATGTTCGCGCAGCCTGCTCGCGCCATTCACAGAGTCGCTTTAAGACAGCCAATGACAGAGGGTTAAGACGCCAGGCACCTTTGACACGCAAATAATAATCCAGCGCCTCGCGACGATCTGCGGCAATCCGCTGCAGATCCAACATCTCCTCGGCAAACCAGCTTTGACGCTGCTGCTGCTCGAGTAACTCCAGCAACAGCTTATAAATTCTAAAGAGATACAACACATCGTCTGCGGCATATAGCTTTTGACGATCACTGAGAGGCCGTGCCAACCAGTCAGAGCGGGTATCTTCTTTGCCCAGCTCGATCTGCAGCATATTTTCCACTAGACGCGCATAGCCCATGGAATAGCCAATATTGACAATACCAGCGGCAATCTGGGAATCAAAAAGTTTCTTGGGGCGCACCGAGAGCACCTGATCAAGCACTTCCAGATCCTCACCGCAGGAGTGGAATACCAGCGTTAGCTGCGGCGCATTGAGCAATTCTGCTAAGGGCTGCAGCTGATCTATGGCCGGCGTATCAATCAACCAGCATTGCTCGCCATCGGATAATTGGATCAGCGCCAGCTTGGCAAAAAAGGTGTCGCTGCGCATAAATTCGGTATCAATTGCCAGCTCGGTGGCGTCCTGCAGCTGCTCGCAGAGTTCGGCGAGCTGTTGGCTGTTGTCGATCCAGTGATTATTTGTTGTCATTATGATTATGAGATCCGTGATCTATAGTTCTTATTCTAGAGTTCTGACTCTAGAGTGATTTACGGCTCTGTAAGGCCATATTCAAGGTGCCGCCATCGACATATTCCAGCTCACCGCCCATGGGCACACCATAGGCAATTCGCGACACTTCGACCCCCAGGGCCTTGGCTTTGTCGGCAATAAAGTGGGCCGTGGCCTCACCTTCAACGGTTAAATTTGTTGCCAGTATAAGCTCACCGATAGCGCCAGTTTTTAACTGTTCCACAAGCTGATCTATGCCCAGCTGCTCGGGACCAATACCGTCGATCGGCGACAGGTGGCCGAGCAAGACAAAGTACTTGCCGCGGAAACTACCTGCCTGTTCTATGGCATACAAATCCGCAGGGTTTTCCACCACACAGATCTGATCTGAGAGCCTCCGCTCATTGCGACATATCGCGCAGATCTCGTGCTCGGTGAGGGTGCGACACTGACCACAGCGGCCAACTTTTTCCACCGCCTCAACAAGTGACTCCGCAAGGCGCGTGGCGCCACTGCGATCGCGCTCAAGCAGATGCAGAGCCATGCGCTGGGCAGATTTATTGCCGACACCGGGCAATACCCGCAGTGCATCAATTAATTGATCAATTACATTACCGTACACAGCCTAGCCTTATGGTTATGGGTTTCTCTGACCTAAAAATACCTGATTAAAAAGGCATCTTAAAACCGGCGGGCAAATTCATACCGCCGGTCATTTTACCCAAGGCATCTGCGCTCTGGGCTTCGACTTTACGCACGGCATCATTCACTGCAGCGGCAACTAAGTCTTCGAGAAATTCCTTATCCTCTTGCATCAGCGACGGATCCAGAGTGACTTTGCGCACATCATGACGACCGGTCATGGTCACCTTGACCATGCCAGCACCAGACTCGCCTGTCACTTCGACATTGGCAGCCTGCTCTTGCATCTCGGCCATCTTGCCCTGCATCTGCTGGGCCTGTTTCATTAATTCATTGATATCCATGGGGCTCTCTTTTTAATACTGTCTTTTACCTGCCGTATTTTTAAACCTGTCTTTTAACAACCAGAGCGGCTAATCAATTGGACGCACGGAACGTTCATCCAGTGCGCCATCGAACAGCTGTTTAAACTGTACTACCGCTGGATCCTGGTTAAGACTATCTACGGCCTCAACCAAGCGCTCGGCCTTCTCTCTGGTGGTCGCCGCACGAGGCGTTTCCTTCTCAGCCACACCCAAGGTGATCTCAACAGTCACAGGCTGCTGAAAATAGTCACTCAAGGCCTCACTAAATTGCTGCTGGTGAGGATCGTCATAGAGACTGTTGTGGTCGCTATCAATCAAAAAATTTAGCTGCTGCCCGTTGCGACCCAAATACAGGCAATGGCTGGCAATCTCACCCAGAGACGCCCCTATGCTCAGCTGACGACGCAGCTGAATCCAGTTTTCTGAGGTAAATCGCTCCAGCGCGATAGGTGCTGGCGCAGCAACCTCCACAGACTGCTGCATTGGCTGCGGCTGCGGAGCTGTTTCTAAATACTGCTCTAAAGGTGACTCAACCGCCGATTGAGCCGCAGCACCAGCGATAAATCCCGTTACTGGTTCAGCCACCTGTTGAAAGACTGATTCAGTTGCAGCTCTTGTAACTAAGGGTTCTGAAACTAAATCTTGTGCAACTACAGCCTCTGCAACTACAGCTCGCGTAACTACAGCCTCAGTAACAGCCTGAACCTGAGGTTCCCACGGCGGCCTGTCATCGACAACCGCCGAGACTACCGCTTCAGACTTTTTTGCGCTGGGCTCCACCTCCGGCGGAGGTGCTAATGCAGAGAGGCTGTTAGTACTGCCTGAGCTAGTGCTGTTGATTGCCGATCCCGTAGCCGATCCCGTAGCCGATCCCGTAGCCGATGGCACAGAGCCAACCCGCGCCGAGGTCTGAGGACGAAATGCCAATGCGCGCAACATAACCATTTCAAAGCCGGACTTGGCGTCCGGAGAGAGCTGTAAATCTTTGCGCCCCAACAGACAGATCTGATAAAACAACTGGGTGTCCTCACGGCTAACTGCCGCGGCCAGAGCCAACAACTCACTGTAGTTCGATACGCCTTTATCCAAGGCCTCGGGAACCGTTTGCACAATCGCCACCTGATGCCACACCGACAATATATCGGTTAAGGCCGCATCATAGTCTGGCGCCTGCTCAGCCATGCGACCAATCGCGGCGAGTAGCTCTGTACCCGATCCCGAGATCAATGCCTGACAAATATCCACCACAAAAGTGCGCTCAATGGTGCCCAACATGGCGCTCACTTCGCCCTCATTGACCTGACCACCACCATGGCCAATAGCCTGATCGGTAAGGCTCAATGCATCACGCATACTGCCATCGGCAGCCCGGGCCAAGGACCAGAGTGCGGCATCTTCAAAGGGCACCTGCTCTTCACCGAGAACAAACTGCAAATGTTCGGTAATGCGCTCTGCACTAAGGTTTTTAAGATTGAACTGCAGACATCTAGACAACACAGTGATCGGCAGCTTCTGCGGATCCGTGGTGGCAAACAAAAACTTCACATGGGGCGGCGGCTCTTCGAGGGTTTTTAGCAGCGCAGCAAAACTCGACTTGGAGAGCATGTGCACTTCATCGATAAGATAGATCTTGTAGCGACCCCGGGATGGCGCGTACTGGACATTGTCGAGCAACTCGCGCATATCATCTACGCCAGTGCGGGATGCCGCATCCACCTCAATCAGATCAATGAAACGCCCTTCGCTGATCTCATTACAAGACGAGCATTCACCACAGGGAACCGAGCTGACACCGGCTTCACAGTTGAGGCATTTAGACAGGATTCGAGCGATTGTAGTTTTACCCACTCCCCGGGTTCCGGTAAACAGATAAGCATGGTGCAAACGATCGTGGTCGAGGGCATTAATCAGCGCCTGTAACACATGTTGCTGGCCAGCCATTTCGGCAAAAATACGCGGGCGCCATTTGCGGGCAAGTACTTGGTAACTCATAGTAGCGACGGCTTAGGATTCAAAAAAGCCATTATAAGGAGATAAGCGAAAGATAAACAGAGCTCATAGAGCGACAGTGGTCATCAGTGTGCCGCCACAGCGGCTTTTACAATCAACCTTGCTCTATGCGACAGCCAAACTCGCCACCCGCATCCAACAACCACTGGGCCAGATAGTCGGCAAAACTGCGCCTAATCACCAAGTCATAGGAACCATCCGATCTATTACTCACCACCGCCGACGCCTTAGCAAAGGTGGTTTGCACCACTAGCCCAGAGTTTGGCTTGGCTGAATCCCAACCTTCAAAATCATAGATGCTGGATTTTTTCAGCAGAGTGGCAACAGCAACACCACGTAAATTAATACAGGTCTGGCCGCCACTGACATCAACAATTGAAATATGGCCGCTCAAGGATTTACGCAGAGCGCCTTCTATGGCAGCTGCATCACCGCCCTCCTCTACAATCAGCCACTCACTGGGACCCAGCCAATAGATACTGGTATTGCTATTGCGCTGATAAGTGCCAGGTTGCAGAGGCAACACCAGATCCAAGACTTCAGTCACTGCTGCACAAAATTGGCTATCGCCGGCATCCCCGCGCAAATTTAAATGGGCACTGAGGGGCGCTTCTTTGATCACTAAATCACAGTCGATTTGATCATTGAATAGGCTGTCAGGGGCGCTGCTTTTATTAAACGCGCCATGAAAATAATTCAGCGGCGATTCAAGCTTGTTGGCATTAGACATGGTGACGCTCTCCCTTGGGATCATAAAACACCGAACTGACAATTTCTGCGGCTATAGTGCGACCATCGGCCAGGGGGCAATGGACTATCTGTCCGAGTCGGCTATGGCCGCCTTTGACTACTGCAAGGGCGATGGAATATCCTAAGCTGGCACTGTAATAGCTCGAAGTCACATGACCCTGCATGGACATGGGTATTGCCTGTTTGGCATCAAAGACAACCTGTGCCCCTTCAGGCAAAACGGTCTCAGCTTCAAGGGTTTTTAACCCCACCAACTGCTTGCGATTTTCTCGCAGCATATCGCTGCGCTGGAGGGATCGCTTGCCGATAAAGCTAAAGGTTTTTTTCTTGCCCACCACCCAATCCATATTCATATCCGCGGGGGTCATGGAACCAT